>Ga0256827_10003109_pt1 | contig 10596 bp, 7 predicted proteins | sample CV84metaG_FD_185977 | JGI IMG/M metagenome (GOLD analysis project Ga0256827, IMG submission 185977) | Hydrothermal vent microbial communities from East Pacific Rise, Pacific Ocean - CV84 | ecosystem: Environmental > Aquatic > Marine > Hydrothermal vents | place: Pacific Ocean: East Pacific Rise...
GTTATAATAAGAAAAACATTTTAAAGGGAAACATATGAAATATAGTAATGGTTTAATTATTTCTACAGCAGCTTTAGCTATCCTCACGACAGGGTGTGTAAAAAAGCCTACGACAGAAACCGTGGTCTATGATAACTCTCAACCAGTATATAATAACACCCAACACCAAGCAGTATATGATAATACTCAACCTGTCTATGATACCACTTCTAGTACCACCCAAGCTGTATATGAAGATGCAGCACCTCTAATTTATGATGATGCAATTAATAACACAAGTTCCTCAGGTGTAGTGTATAATGATACAACAACAGATTCGACAGTGATTACAACAGATACTTATACCCCAGCACCAGTTATTGTTGATACAGCATCTGTTAATACAACTTATCCTCACGCAACATACCCTCAATCAACAACATACCCTCCTCAAGCTACAGATACTTATACTACTCAACCAGCAAGTTCTGATACAGGTGCTTATAATAATCCTTATGGGAATGATACCTCTTATCCTGATCCATATGCAAGTCAATCATCATCTTCTTCTTCAAGTAGCAGTTACCCTGACCCTTATGCAACAGCAACAAGCAGTTATCCTAGTTCTTCATATGGTTCTTCTTCAAGTAGTAGTTCTTCATCTCAGCAGGGAGGAATCCATTTACAAATAGCTGCTTTAAAAGATTATTATGCTGCTAAAGAGTTTAAAAATTCTTTGAGTTTAGATCCTAAATACAGTGTTTATATAAAACGTGGTTCTCTTAATAAAGTAATTATTTCTGGAATCTCTTCTATTTCAGAAGTCAACAGATTAAAAGAGCGTCGTTTCCCTGGAGCATTTATTGTTAAAGGTGGTTCATCATACTCTTCTGCTTCATCAAGTTCATCTTCAAGCTCATCCTCTTATAACTATGAAACAAATTACACTGTAAATAACCCTTACGGAACAACAACAGCAGTAAGTCATAGTGGAAATTCTAATGGTATTGGTGTTCAAATTGGAGCATATTCAAGTAAATCAAAAGCTCGAAGTGTTGCAAATTCAGCAAGTAGTAAATATAATGGAATGGTTAAATCAGGTAGAAGTAATGGTAAACGTATTTATAAAGCTATCTTGACTGGATTCTCTTCCGAACGGGAAGCCCGTAGATTTATTGCTAACAGAGGTGATGGATTTTTAGTTCACGGATTATAATATTTTATACTGGTAGATAGATTTTATCTACCAACTCTTCATATTCACTTTTGGTATCACTATCTATGGTGATACCTCCTCCACTTTTATAGTAAAGTTTTCCATTTTCTTGTTCAATAAATCGAATCATCACGGCTGAATACAGATTTTTTCCATCAAAAATACCAAAAACTCCTGTGTAAAAACCTCTCTCATAGTTTTCTATCTTCTCTATAATATTAACAGTACTCCGTTTGGGTGTACCTGTAATTGAACCAGCAGGAAGTAATGTTTTTAAAAGCTCCCCCAAGTTATCTTTCCAATTTTCAGGAATCTTGGCTGTGATTTTTGAGCTGACTTGTAAAAGCCTTTTTTTCCCAGCTGTAATTTCCTCAACATAACGGAACTGTTCCACTTGGATATTTGTTCCCACCATACCCAAGTCGTTTCGCATCAAGTCTACTATCATCACATGTTCAGCCATCTCTTTTTCATTGGTTAAGATTTTCTCTTTGGCATTAGGGATAGAGGCTTCTATCGTCCCCTTCATGGGGTAGGTACTGATGGTATTCCCCTCTATCTCTATAAATTTTTCAGGGGAAAAGCAGATAAATTGGTCTTTAAAGTAGAGTTTGTATTTTGCTTTGGCATACGTGAAAATTTCTTTGAGTGATAGATTTGTATCTATAGGGGTTTTGAATGTTAGGTTAAGTAGGTAGCTATTGCCAGAACGAATCTCCTCTAAGACTTTCTCTAAAGAGTCTTGATAGGTTTGAAAATCTACAGGATGTTTGTTTAAATAGTAAGCTTTTTCTCTCGGTTGCCTTGGATAGTTACGTTGATTTCCTATTTTAAAAAAAACATCATCGTCAAGCTCTTTTAGGGGTTGAACAAACTGCTCTTTTAAGTTGTAAGAGAGAATAAATAAAAAAGGTTCTCTCTGTTGAGCGAGTTTGTTAATTTGTTCCATTAGTTATCTAATAATAATGCTTTTAAAATTGCCATACGGACAAAAACACCATTTTTAACTTGGGTTAGTACTTTACATCGTTTGTCATCTAACATCTCATCGGAAATATCAATATTTCTCATAACGGGGCCTGGGTGAAGTACTAAAATATCTCTTTCTCCTAAACGCTCTTGGGTGATACAATACTCTTTTGCATACTCATCATAGTCTTCAAAGATAGGAGCTTTATGACGCTCTAATTGTGCTCTTAAACTCATGATAATGTCTACTTTATCTATCACTTCATCAAGATGTTCATATTTTGGTAAATCGTTGTCTGGCATAAAAGGTTTGGGGGCAACCAAAACCACATTCATACCCATCCTTTCATAAAGGCGAATCCCTGAACTTGCTACACGTGAGCTTACAATGTCACCCACAATGGCGATGGTTTTCCCCTTAAGACTTCTAATCTGTTCTACATTGAAATGTTCCATCATGGTAAAGTAGTCAAGTAAAGCTTGGGTAGGGTGGGCATAGTTTCCAGCCCCTGCATTGATAACGGTGGTTAACTCTTTGTCGGCAAGTTTTTTAGGGGTATTGTTAAATTCATGGCGAATAATCACCCCATCAGGCTCCATGGCACAAAGGTTTGCAAAGGTGTCTTCTAAGCTTTCCCCTTTGCTTGTAGAGCTTTTTGATGGGTCAAGGTGTACAATGGATGCACCCAAACGCTTGGCAGCGATTTCAAACGAACTACGTGTTCGTGTAGAGCTTTCAAAAAAAAGTGTAATCAGTAACTTGTCACGTAGTAGCTGACTTGGCATCTGTTTTTTAAATGCTCTGGCATCTCTCATTAGGTTTTCTATCTGTTCTTCATTAAAATCATTGGTATCCACAAGGTGTTGCATCGGTTCTCCCTATTTTTCTTGCGTGATTATAGCCAATAGATGGTAAAGATTTAAATGAAACTTTTTATTTTTTTATTATTCTTTTTATTGAAACAAAGAATTAAAAAAATCTTTAACTTGTTTTTGCTCTTTTTCCCCAATTCCTATATTTTTGAGTGTTTCACTGTTTTTGTCTATGACCGAGTTGACTTTTTCTCTCATATATTGGGAAGAGTTTACACTTATGTCTGGGTCATAAATACTCCCTTCAATTCGTCCACCAATATCTTTACCGTTAATCGCAACGTTATATTGGGCATTGATGGTTTTTTTGTTTTGGTTTAGGTAGGCTTTAGAGAGGGAAATATTGGTTGTTTTATTTTTAGCATTAAATTCAAAAACAATGTTTTCGGAATGGATGGTTGCATTAAATTGGCTTTCATCAAACTTCTCTTTGCTGATGTCAAAACCATTAAACTTTTTTACAATATTTGTTAAGTTATTAGGGAGAAGCTGAACTTCATTGAGTTGACTTGTTATCTCACCCTCTCTCTTTTTTAAATTATAGTTGACCTCACCCACCATAGAAGCTTTAAATATTGGGGGATAACGTAACATCGCCATCACTTTTTGAGCTGAAAGATTGTCCATATTTATTTTTAAATCTTTCTCTTTGAGTGTAAAGGTCATAAGCCCATCCAAGTCTTTTATCTCCCCTGTTATAAGGAGATTTTTCTCTTTTTTGATGTGACCGTTTACGGTTATGTTCCCCTCTAATTGTTGTTTGGTATATTTTTTTAGTTTTGATAAATCATTGAGGTAGAGAAGATAGTCACTCTCTAATGTTTTGTTTTTTAGATGATAGCTACTCTCTTCAAAATTTAAATCTCCCATTTCACTGTGTGCATCACCTTTGAAATGTAAGGTTTTATCTGAAATATCGCCAACAATTGTTCCGTTGATATCTAAATGCTCTTCAATAGATACTTTTTTGTATTTAAAGTTATCTGATACCAAATGGTATTTCATATCAAAACTTTTAAATAGGCTAGAGTAGTCTCCATTGAGTTGTAGTTTGGTGTTTTTATTGTAAACCACTAAGGTAGAAAGTTCTCCTAAACTTAGATTGAACTTTTCTACTTCTATGGTTTCGTTGTTCTCCATTTGGGCTTGTAAATAGTTTTGAATTTGGGGTTTAAGAAGCTCATTTCCTTTGTTGGTAAAAAGTATAAAAAAGAAGATTAAGATAATAAAAATAATAAAGAGAAAAATATTTTTCATGGTATGCCTTAGTTAGTAATTTGTAATCATAGCCAATATATGGAAAAATTTACCAACTATTTACAAACTTTTTAGACTTGCTTAATGTATAATTATAAAATTAAATTAATCAAAGGTGTTTCATGATATTTACAAAACAACTACTTACAACATTGGCATTGTCAACACTCTTTTCGGCATGTACCCCTCTAAATATAGCAGATACAGGGATGTTTGATGACCTATCTGATCTTAAATCACATGTGGTAAAAGGGGAGGACATTAACTTTCAAGACAAAAATGGTGAAACAGCCCTTATAAATTCTGTTTTATTTGGTAATTTTGAAAATGTAAAATATTTATTAGATAATGGTGCAAGAGTTGATATAAAAAATAGTGATGGGGAGAATGCCTTTTTTAATCTTTTTATTTTTGATAAACCAGAAGATAAAAAGATTTTTGATTTATTGATGGCAAAGGGGGTCGATGTTAATGAAAAAAATAAATATGGTGCTACAGCTTTAAGTTATGCACTTGGCTCTGGTTTAGCCAAACATGTTGCTATGCTTTTAGATAAAGGTGCAAATATCAATATAAATGATGCAGAGGGGGACAGTATTCTTTCTGAAATTTGTACCATTGATTCAATAGAAAAGTCCAAAGCTGTGGTGGATGTGTTGGTCGCGAAAAATATAGACCTTAATTTAAAAGACTCAGAAGGATATACCCTTTCAGATTATAATATATGTGCAGAGGATAAAGAGCTGTTTGCTTACTTGAAAGCTAAAGGGTTAAAATAGATTTATTTTCATCCATAAATTAAACTTAAAAACTAACACCTTCTTAACACAAAATATAATATAATAAAAAAAAACATGTTTTTTCATGTTTCTAAAATTAAGAAGGAACAAACTATGAATTATAAAAAACGATTTACTATCCTCTTAATGATTTTATCATTAAGTACAATATCGTTTGCAACTGTCTACTTTGATGGAGAAGATGGAACAGTTGGAAACTGGCATGTTTATGACAACAAACCAACAGGTGCTGTAGTCTCTAATGTTATAGATGATGATAAACATGCTTATGTGATAGATTTTAAAGGGGATGGTAGACTTAACTCTTATATGTTAGGTGATAAAGATTGGAGTAATAGAAGAGAGAAAAAATTAATGTGGTCTATGAAATTCTCTGAAAAGTTTAAAATCACTGTTTATTTAAAAACTAAAAAAGGTGTTCGTACTTTATTTTATGATTATAAAAATAGAGATAAGGGGCTTTATAGTAAAAGATATATCAAAATAGGTTTGGGTTCACGAAGTAAAAATGGAACATGGGAGAAGTTTTCTCGTAATCTTGAAGCTGACTTAAAAAAGTATGAACCTGATAATGAACTGATTAAGGTTAGAGGTTTAAAAGTTCAAGGTTCAGGGCGTATGGATGATGTTCGTTTGGAGAAAACACAGCCAATAGATGCTTGTTTAACATATGAAGAATTAAAATCTAAAATTGATAACAATGAAGATGTTACTAAAGTCAATATCTCATGTGTTAAAGATATGACTAAACTATTTACTGAAAATATAAATTTTAACCAAGATATTTCCAATTGGGATGTTTCCCATGTAACCAATATGGATGGAATGTTTTATATGGCTAGAGAGTTTAATCAGGATATTAGTCATTGGGATGTTTCTAATGTAACCAATATGTATAGCATGTTTCAGGATGCAGAATCGTTTAATCAAGATATTAGTAAGTGGGATGTTTCAAATGTTAGGAATATGGAGTTTATGTTTAAAGAGGCTAAAAAATTTAAAAATCATGACTTAAGTGGATGGGATGTTGAAAAAGTTAAAAGCCATCAAAATTTTTTAACAGGTGCAGATAAAAATAATATTGAACCAAAGTGGTCAAAGTTTGCTTGTATTACACGTCAAGAGTTGGATATAAAAATTAAAAATAACGAAGATGTTACCAAGGTCAATACCTCTTGTATAAAAGATATGAGTCACCTTATTGATGTTTTTGATCCTATCACTCGTAATGGTATAACATCAGATTTTAACCAAGATATTAGTAACTGGGATGTTTCTAATGTAACAAACATGAGTGAAATGTTTGCCAGAGCGATAAAGTTTAATCAAGATATCAGTAAGTGGGATGTCTCCAATGTGAATGATATGAGTGCTATGTTTTCTGGTGCAAGATCTTTCAATCAAGATATTAGCAATTGGGATGTCTCTAATGTTACCGATATGGCTGAAACTTTTACGGCTAGTGCAAAGTTTAATCAACCCATTGGAAAGTGGGATGTTTCAAATGTTCTCTATATGGATGATATGCTCTCTGGTGCTAAAATTTTTAATCAACCTATCGGAGAGTGGGATGTCTCCAATGTTAAAAGCATGGACAGCATGTTTATGGAATCCAAAAAGTTTAATCAAGATATTGGTAATTGGAATCTCTCTAATCTTACCAATATGGATTATATGTTTGTAGGTGCAGAATCTTTCAATCAAGATATCTCTCGTTGGAATCTCTCCAAAGTGACATCTATGATAGAGACATTTGAGTTTGCTAAATCTTTTAAAAATCATGATTTAAGTGGATGGAATGTTGAAAATGTTAAGGATCATGAAGATTTCTTTAAAGACGCTGGTGAAAATAACATTGAACCGAATTGGGTGAAATAAAATAAGATTTACATCATCCCTAGTTTTTTGTTGGGGATGGAATCAATTGAAAAAAATTAAGGAATAAATTATGAATTATAAAAAACAACTTACTATCCCTTTAATGATTTTATCATTAAGTACGCTATCGTTTGGAACAGTCTATTTTGATGGAGAAGATGGAACAGTAGGTAATTGGGAAGTACATGACAACAAACCAGCAGGTGCTGTCATTGAAAATATTATAGATGATATTAAAAACTCTAAAGTGATAGAGTTTAAAGGTGATGCTCGACGAAATAGCTATATGTTAGGTTCTAGGGATTGGAACAATAGAACCGAAAAATATTTGAAATGGTCAATGAAATTTTCTGAAAAGTTTAAAATCACTGTTTATATAAAGACAAAAAAAGGGGTACGTACCCTTTTTTATGTTTACAAAAACAAGGATAAAGGACTTTATCAAAAAAGGTATATTAAATTTGGTCTAGGTTCTAAAAGTATGAATGGTAAATGGCAAAATTATTCTCGTGATATTGAAGCTGATTTAAAAAAGTATGAACCTGATAATGAGTTAGTAAAAATAAAAGGGATGAAAGTTCAAGGTTCTGGACGTATGGATGATGTTCGTTTAGAGAAAAAGGGAGATGATTCTTGTATTACCCGTAAAAATTTAGAGATTAAAATTAAGAATAATGAAGATGTTACTAAGGTGAATACCTCTTGTATAAAAGATATGAGTAAACTGTTTGTTTATAATAAAGATTTTAACCAAGATATTAGTAACTGGGATGTTTCGAATGTAACAAATATGGGGAGTATGTTTGATTCTGCAACTTCATTTAATCAAGATATCAGTAATTGGGATGTTTCCCATGTAACAATGATGCGTGGAATGTTTTATGAGACAGGTTTCAATCAAGATATTAGCTCTTGGGATGTCTCTAGTGTGACCAATATGAATAGTATGTTTAGTAAAACATCTAGTTTCAATCAAGATATTAGTAACTGGGATGTTTCTAATGTGCTTAACATGACCTATATGTTTCGAGATGCAAAAGCTTTTACAAATCATGATTTAAGTCAGTGGAATGTTAAAAAAGTTAAAAATCATGGAGATTTCTTTTCTAATGTTGGAGAGAATAATGTTGAACCAAAATGGAACTCATCTCCTATTCCTAAAAATGCTATCTTAAAAAAAGCAAAAGAGTCTTGTCTTGGAAAAGATAAAAGTACAAAGCATGTTTTATGTTCAAATGAAGAAAATATTGTCTATATCGTAGATACGAAAAAAATAAATAATCGTACAGGTAACAATAATATTTATAGAGTTTCTATTGAGAAAAATAGAGAAAGTGTAGAAGTTATAAGTGCAAATATTAAAACCGTATTGGTGAATGACTATATTTATTTAATAAAACTTAAAAATACACCAATTTATCTTAAAGAAATTACTAGAGATGATGGTGACATGCTTACTGATTGGTCATTTATGTATAAAGGTAAAGAGTTGTTTACACAGAATAGTAATGATAGAGAGAAACGCTTATATGATATCCATACAGATGCACAAGGTAAAAAACTCATTTTTTCATATGAGCAAGGAAATGAAGAACCTTATGGATTTTATACTCTAACATATGATATTAGTAATCCTAATAAAATGGTGCTTAGAGATAGCAGTGTAAAAGCTTTGCGTTAAATTAAATCATTCCCAACTTTAGAGATTGTGAAAGAATCGTAGGGTACGGCTTTAGCCTACCGTCAAATTGAATTCTTTAAGTTAAAAAGGTTTAATTTTTCATGAATTTGGTTTAATCGGTAGGCTAAAGCCATACCCTACAGCTAACATTTATAAGTTCTTGTACCGTCTCTTAAATTGGGATGAATTTAAATCTTCTAAAGAATAAAATATTTGATAATTAAAAAGGAACAAACTATGAATTATAAAAAACAACTCACTGTCCCCTTAATGCTTTTATCGTTAAGCATACTATCGTTTGGAACGGTCTATTTTGATGGAGAAGATGGAACAGTAGGTGATTGGAAAGTACATGACAACAAACCAGCAGGTGCAGTCATTGAAAATAGTATAGATGATAATAAAAGCTCTAAAGTGATAGAGTTTAAAGGTGATGCTAGACGTAACAGTTATATGTTAGGGTCTAGGAATTGGAATAACAGAACCGAGAAGCATTTAAAATGGTCAATGAATTTCTTTGAAAAGTTTAAAATCACTCTATATATTAAAACAAAAAAAGGTGTTCGTACTTTGTTTTATGACTATAAAAACAGTGACAAAGGGCTTTATCAAAAAAGATATATTAAATTTGGTCTAGGTTCTAAAAGTATGAATGGAACATGGCAAAATTTCTCTCGTGATATTGAAGCTGACTTAAAAAAGTATGAACCTGATAATGAGTTAGTAAAAATAAAAGGGATGAAAATTCAAGGTTCAGGGCGTATGGATGATATCCGTTTGGAGAAAAAGGGAGATACAAATCCTTGTATTACACGAAAAGAGTTAGATAAAAAAATAAAGAACATTGAAGAACTTAGAAATCTTAATACCTCTTGTATAAAAGATATGAGTAAATTATTCTTTTCCGTGAGAAGAAATCATAATTATAGTCCCGATGTAAGTAAATGGGATGTCTCTAATGTTACCAATATGAGTGGTATGTTCTGGGGTGCTAACTTTAATCCAGATGTAAGTAAATGGGATGTCTCTAATGTTAAGTTTATGCCTAATATGTTTCGTGGAGCAGAGAAATTTAATCAACCTATAGGTGGATGGAATGTTTCTAATGTTTTAGATATGAATAGTATGTTTAACTATGCAACTTCATTTAATCAAGATATTAGTAAGTGGGATGTTTCTAGTGTAGTAGATATGTCTAACATGTTTCCTGCTACAAAAGCTTTTCGAAACCATGATTTAAGCAAATGGAATGTTGAAAGAGTTTCTAGTCCTAAAAATTTTAGTAATTACTATGATGCAGAAGATGATAAAAATAATATTAATCCAAATTGGAATAGCAATAATACTCCTGAAGAAGCTATTTTAACAAAAGCAAAAGAGTTTTGTATAGGTAGTAAGAAAAGTGAACCGAAATTTACAGAAAATATTTTATGTCCTTTTGAAGATAATAATTTAGCATATTTACTTTATGAAAAATTTAATGAGCCTCGTGTTCATGATGATGTTGAATATTTAGTAACAGCATCCCTAGATGGAACAACTGATGATTTTCATATCTTAACTTCTAATAATGCTAACAATGATAGAGTTGGGTATTTTACAAAATGGATTACTAATAGCTCTTATCCTGGACTTAGAAATGCTGGACTTATACAATATCGTTATTTCTTCAAAAACGCTCAAAGAAGTGCAGGTTTTTTGTATGAAGTTCTCTCTCCTCTCCTTTTTATGGGTACTACATCTGTAGAGAGTATCAATCTATCAGATGACAAAAAAACTTTGACATTAACATGGAAGGTAGTACTAAATCCTAATCTCGACAAGAGATATAAGATAAAAGATATTAATAAAACTGACTCATCTCCCTATTATAAACATGTCTATGATATGACGGATATAAAGCGTCCAAAAGCGATTAAATTAGAAAATATTGAAGTTAATGG
>Ga0256827_10003110_pt1 | contig 10595 bp, 11 predicted proteins | sample CV84metaG_FD_185977 | JGI IMG/M metagenome (GOLD analysis project Ga0256827, IMG submission 185977) | Hydrothermal vent microbial communities from East Pacific Rise, Pacific Ocean - CV84 | ecosystem: Environmental > Aquatic > Marine > Hydrothermal vents | place: Pacific Ocean: East Pacific Rise...
TTCTTGCTTTTAACTCCTCCTCTTTAGTTGTTAATTTCTCAACATATTTTTTTGCCTTTTTTAGTTGGGTTGCTTCAAATTTAATCTGCATCCAAAATTCTCTCTATCTCATACATCGCATCTTCATTTTTTAGTCTAAACTTTATCTCTATTCTTCGAGAGGCATCTTTGTCTTCTCTTCCATTTACTTTTATTGTATCTAGATATGAACGTCCACTAGCAACTAATTTCTCTTTTATATTATGTTTTTTTATATAATCAAGTGTTAATAGATAGTGCATAACTGCAAAAGCACGTTTTTGAGATAGGTCAAGGTTGTAGAGATATGATCCATCTGAGTCGGAGTGTCCTTCAATAATGATTTTATCAAGATGATCTCTTATATTAGGGTTAGAGATAAGTGTATTTACATACTCTATAAAATTTTTCTTAAGTTGACTCTTTGCCCCATTTTTAAGTGTGGCTGATCCTTTATCAAAAAGAATATTAGATGCCAATCTTAGAGAACCACTATCTTTATCTATATTTATCTTTTTCCCTAATGATGCTTTTAGTTCTGATATAACTTTTAATTTAATACCAGTTAATGATTTTATCTTTGCTTTTTGAGCTTGAAGTTTTACTAAAAGGTCATCATATTTAGTCTGTTTATTATCAAGAGCTTGTACTAGTTTAAGAAGCTTCTCTTCGTTTAGTTTTAAAGATTCATCTTGTTTTGTTAAACTACTAGATAACATAATAACTTTACCTTTATACTCATCTATTTGATTCTTATTACTATTAATAGTTGAATTCTGTTCCTGAGTTAAATTTTGAAGTATTACAATATGATTTGAGTATTTGTCTATTTTTGTATTTTGAGCTAATAGAAGTTGATTTAGGTTCTCTATCTCTTCACTTTTAAGTTTAAGAGACTCTTTTGATATTACCAAATCTTTATTACTCTCTTTTAGTGAAGTCTCTCTTTTTGCCAAAAGATTACGTAGTTTTGTAATCTCATCAGATTTAACAGCAATATTTTGAGAGAGGTCAATAAGGTTATCTGACTGTTTATCTAAAACCTCTTCTTGTTCTGTTAACGCCTCTTTCTGTTCATCAAGTATTGTCTCTTTATCGTGTAGAATATTTCTAAGTGCTGTTGATTTGACCATAATAGAGCCAATAAGTAAGATAAAGATAAACAATAGCCCAGCCATTAAATCGGCATACGAAATCCAAAAGTTACTGCTTTCACTGTTATTGTTGTTTTTCTCTTTAAACATTATCTGTTCACTATGGTATTGGAAATCTGTTGATGATATTTAGTTATGGTATCTTGTAAAATAGCATTTTGCTGACTGGTACTGTTGGCAAAATTTGCTAGTTTTACAATAATATCTCCTAATTCATCATCAATCTTAGTAAAGCTAAGTGTTAGTGCATGCTCTAATGATGCATCAAACTTATTAATACTGTTAGTTAGCTCTTTTGTTGTTCTATTAAAATCTAAAATATTCTGTTCTATTCTCTCTGTAGCACTCATAGCAGATTGAGAGTGATGGATTTTAGATATGGTATCTTTTAAATCACTTGAAACCATCTGCATATGGTTTGTAATGGATGAGAAATTTTTATTGGTTTCATTAATAATCGTTTGAAAATTTTCTAAGTGTTTTTCATTTAGTTTTTGAATAAAGTCCAAGTTAAAAGTCTCTTGTAGTGCTTTTATCATATTTTGATCTCGTATCTCATCTTGCATATGTTCATGACGGCTTAGCTCACTTTTTGACCAAATATAAGTGTTATAAACCTGATGCAGTTGATGTGAATCTATATCAACTTTAGATAGACCTCTTTTCTCAAAAAACGTCCAAATAATAGATAAGAAAATACCATAAATAGAGGCATAAAATGCCGTACCTACACCTGATAGAAGCAGAGAAATATCACGATCTAAAGCTTCACTATTTGTTGATGAGAAATCAGGCATAGAGAGGGCAATAGCTGTAAATGTCCCTAGAATACCCAGCATAGGAAAGAATGAAGGTGCAACTGATGCAAAGTTATCATTTCTGAATGTTTTATAATACTCAGAGATGAATTCTCCAATATTGATGGTTGACTTTGTCTCATTAAAAATAGTTAATGAGTTCTCTTTTATACTTTTTTGTAGACTTTTTTGTAGATTAATATACTCTTTACGCATTTTACAGATGGCAAAATTGGCATTATGTTTAATAAAGAGTAGATAGGTAATATAGATAACTCCAATAATAACCAAAGAGTGCATATTAACTTTAAGTGGAATAAGGTGCATATACCCTAAAACGATACCTGCAAAAAATAGTGTTGGAAGTAGGGCTATAATAATATAGTTAATAAAACAAGGTGTATTGGATGAGTGGTTTGTTGGCATTTTTGACTCCTCTATTTCAAATCTGTACTGTTGTTATCTGGGGTTGTAGATGATATATTAAGCTCTTGTGGTTTATGAATAACCTCTTTAACCAAGTAAAAGAAATTTGGATGAAGTATATCCGCATGAATTTTGATAATGGCTGTTTTATAGGTACTTTTTGTAATAACTTTTGTAACAATTCCTACTGGAATATTTGGTAAAAATATGTTATCTAATCCTGATGTAACAACTTTGTCTCCAATATTAATTTGTGACCATTTAGGAATAAAGTTAACTTCCATATGTTGTGCATCAATTCCTTTTGCAATTCCTGGTCGTTTTTTCTCTCCAATAAATGTTGAAAATTGACACTCCTCATTAGATAGTAGAATCCCTTTAAGTGGTTCAGTTGTTTTAATAGCAATACCTGCTGCAACATTTTTTTGGATTAAGCCAAAAATTTTATCCTCTTTAAGCTCTTTACCATTTGTTAGATAAATTTGAGAAAAATCATTTAGCTTTTTATAAGAGATAGTTTGAACCCGTAAAATATTTTCATGAAGGTTGAATCTCTCTTCATTGTAGGTATGTAGTGCTTCAAGCTTAACAATTTTTATCTTCTGTTGATAGAGGTATTTTCTTAGTATAAGATTCTCATCCTTTAACTCTTTTACTGATTCTGCTTGATTTAAGTATTGGTCAATAGAAGTTTTAATTTTATTGCTTATATTAAGGTAACCCTCTTTTACAGGAAGAGTAAGTGTTGCAAACCTATCCTGAAAAGAGTCCTCTTTTCTTAAGAGGAATATTATTGCAATAATAAGAAGAGAGAGAAAAAAGACTTTACTATTGTTATTATTCTTCATAAACTGTCTGTTGTAGTAAATCTATCTCTTCTAGTGCTTTTCCTGTTCCTTTTGCTACAGCAAGTAGAGGATCTTCGGCAACATATACAGGGAGTTTAATAATATTTGAAAGATATTTATCTAAACCACGAATCAATGCACCACCACCTGTAAGTACAACACCATTCTCTACAATATCTCCAGCCAAATCAGGAGGGGTCTGCTCTAACACAAGTTTTAATGCCTCTCCAATCTCTTTTAGAGGCTCTTTAATTGCTTCTCTTATATGTTCTGAAGTAATCTCTACTGAGGTTAAGAGTCCTGTAACTTGGTCACGACCTTTAACATTCATATTGAGTTCTTCATCAAGTTGAATTGCTGTACCAATGGCAATTTTCATCTCTTCAGAGACTCTATCTCCAATAAGAAGATTAAAATTTCTTTTCATATAATCAATAATAAATTTATCAATTTTATCCCCAGCTGTTCTGATAGATTTAGATAAAACAAGACCACCCAAAGAGATAACACCAATTTCAGTTGTTCCACCACCAATATCAACAACCAAGTTTCCATTAGGCTCTTTTACAGGAATACCAGAACCAATTGCAGCAGCCATAGGCTCTTCGATAAGATAAACCTCTCTAGCTCCAGCACTCATAGCAGACTCTTTAACAGCTTTTCTCTCTACTTGAGTTAGACCAAAAGGAACACAGATAATAATTCTTGGAGAGAATAGACCTTTTCTATTATGTACTTTTTCAATAAAATATCTAATCATCATCTCTGTTGTATTAAAATCTGCAATAACTCCATCTCTCATTGGACGAATAGCTTTGATATTACCAGGTGTTTTACCTACCATATCTTTTGCCTCTTGACCTACGGCTAAAATATGCTCTCGTCCATGTTTATCATATTGAATAGCAACTACTGATGGCTCATTAATACAAATCCCTTTTCCTTTAACTAATACCAATGTATTTGCTGTTCCTAAATCTATCGCTAAATCGTTTGAAAATATTCCTAAAAGTTTTTTAAACATTCTTCTTCCCTTATGCTGTTTTTGAATTTTTTATATAAAGTGGTTTCATACCATTTTTTACTACATCATCTGTAATAATGATTTCATACCCTTCGAGTTCAGGAAGTTCATACATAATATCTAATAAAGCCTCTTCCATAATCGAGCGTAATCCCCTTGCTCCTGTTTTTCTTTTTATTGCTTTTTGAGCAATAGCTTCTAATGCACTTTGCTCAAATGTTAAGACTGCATTATCTATTTCAAAGAGTTTTTGGTACTGTTTAATAACAGAGTTTTTAGGTTCAACTAAAATTCTGATCATATCTTTAAGTGTAATTTGTTCAAGTGTAGCTGTAACATGAAGCCGTCCAATAAGTTCAGGAATAATACCAAAATGTACTAGATCATCAGACTCAATAAGATGCATAACATTTTCATTCTCTTTTGAACTTCGTTTGGTCTGTCCAAATCCAAGTTGATTTGCACCCAATCGTCTTTGAATAATCTCTTCTACACCATCAAATGCACCACCACAAATAAAGAGTATATTAGATGTATCTATCTGCAAAAAATCTTGATTTGGATGTTTACGTCCGCCTTTTGGTGGAATGTTAACAACTGAACCTTCAATGATTTTAAGAAGTGCTTGTTGTACACCCTCTCCTGAAACATCACGTGTTATTGAACGATTTTCACCCATACGTGCAATTTTATCCATCTCATCAATGAAAATAATTCCACGTTCTGCTTTGGTTATATCTCCATCTGCTGCTTGTAAAAGTTTGGTTAAAATATTTTCAACATCTTCTCCTACATATCCTGCTTCTGTTAGATTAGTTGCATCTGAAATTGCAATTGGTACATCTAAAAATCGTGCAATAGTTTGTGCTAGTAGGGTTTTACCTGAACCTGTTGGTCCAATAAGTAAGATATTTGATTTTTCAATAGATGTATCGTTATCATGAATGTATTTAAAGATTCTTTTATAGTGATTGTAGACTGCTACTGATAGTGTTTTTTTTGCTTGGTCTTGACCAATAACATAGTCATTTAACATCTTATGTATCTCTTTAGGAATCAGAAGTGTTTGAGGGGCATCATTTGAATCTCCACTCTCCTCCTCTTCACCAAAAAGAATTTTATATGCAGACGTTACACAGTTTGAACAGATATATACATTATTTCCTGCTATAAATGGGTTTGTCTCTTTCTCTGTAGTATTACAAAAACTACATGTTTTTCTAGCCATTAATATTTTTCCTTATATATGGAATACCACGTTTTGATTTTGTGATAAACATTACTAAATTTTTTATAATTTCTGATTCACTCTTCTCTAGTAGTGTTTCAGCTGTCTCTTGTAGTGGTTGTCCACTTTCAAACAGTTCTCTGTAGGCTACTTTTAAATTATTAATTTCATCCCTGTTAAGGTGTCGTCTAATACCTGTGAGGTTAAGCCCTCTAAGCATAGCACGATTTCCTTCTGCTAAACAGTAGGGTGGAATATCTTGGCTTAGAGCTGATGCTCCACCAATCATTGCAAAATCACCAATATGAACAAATTGATGAACAGGTGTTAATCCACCAATTACAACATTATTACCCAGTTCAACATGCCCTGCCAATGTTGCACCATTTGCTAAAATACAGTTATTACCCATGATTACATCATGTCCTAAATGAACATAACCCATTAGTAGATTGTTATTTCCAATTTTTGTGATGCTTCCACCACCTTTAGTTCCTGGGTTAATTAGAGTAAATTCACGGATTTTATTATTATCGCCAATAAGAAGTTGTACCTCTTCACCATTAAATTTTAAATCTTGGGGAATAGAGCCAACAACGGCATGTGAGAAGATGTGATTATTTTTTCCTATGGTAGTGTGACCTGCTATATTTGCATGTGCATCAATAACAGTACCATCACCAATAGTGCTTTTAGAAGAGATGGTTACATAAGGGCCAATTGTAACACTGTTACCGATTATTGCACCCTCTTCAATAATTGCTGTTGGATGTATGTTGGACACTAAAAACCTTTTTTAATAACTTTAATATTTTATTTATCTACAATCATCGCTTTTAGTTCAGCTTGAGCAACTAACTTATCATCTACATAAGCTTTAGCATCAAGTTGCCAAATTGCACCACGCTGTTTAAGAACTTTTAATCTGTAAACAAGTTGATCTCCTGGTGTTACAGGTGATCTAAATTTTGCTTTATCAATACTCATAAAGTAAACTACTTTATCTGATGCTGCCTCTTGATCCTCTTCACTAGAGCTTTTAAATGCAAGTACACCACCAGCTTGTGCCATACCCTCTATAATCATTACTCCTGGATAGATTGGATGGTCTGGAAAGTGTCCTTGAAATACAGGTTCAGAGATAGATACATTTTTATAGCCTTCTATACTTACTCCCTTTTCAAGTTTTGTGACACGATCAAGTAGTAAAAATGGGTACCTGTGTGGTAGTATTTTTTGAATTTCAACTACATCATATAGCATACTTCAAGCCTTTTGAGAAAATTTTTAACTATTTTATCTAAATATAACTAAAATGTTATGATTTTTTTAATAAAACTTCTTTGACATCCTGATATATATGACTTTTATAAAAAATTTCAACTTTTTTAGTAGGAATATCAAGTACCACAACAATCATAGATAGGTCATAAGGGTTAGAGATAAGCTTATTTCTAAGATTAATTTCATCTTCAAATAGTGGAGGGTTAAAAATTAACTCTTTTACTGTTTTATAGCTTTTTTTAGTTAAATTATTATATTTTTCTAATGTAATAAATTTAACTTCATCTCTGTTCATATAGTGTATATTTTTAATATGTATATCTATTTTACCTCGTGTATATTCACTTTTTAGAGTAGAGTAGGGTAGAAAATGTGCAGGAATAGCCTCTTTTTTTATCTTTAAAACTCCATATGTGTTTCTCCAATTTAAAAAACGCTCTTTTACTATATTGTACTCTATTCCATTATCTTCATACTCTAGGCGTTTCTTATATAGTTCTATTCGTGCTTCAATAGATTCAGGTTGTATCTGACCTGAAATATGAGAAAAAAGCTCATCTGCAAGTTTCTGTTGCTGTTCTCTTTGCATTTTAAGTCCAAACAGACAACCACAATAATCTTGACGATACAAAGAGTCTTTTTTTGCTAATATATTTTGCTCTTGAGTTCCTGAAGCTTTTCTGTAATCAGGGGCAATAAACTCTATACTAAACTTAGCACCTAGAATATCCCCTGCTTTTTTAAGCTGTTTTAGAGATTTTTTAGGACTTGTTAAGAGTGTAGATGTAAACTTTTTTTCTCCTAATTGGGATGCTTTTTGGGCTGTTACTTCAAAGCGTCTATCAAAACAGACTGCACATCTAGCCCCTTTTTCAGGCTCTTTCTCTAATCCACGAACTGCCTCTAGCCAGTTATGAATATCATACTCTCCCTCTATCAGTTCAATCCCTAACATCTTACAAGAACGTTCTACATCAAGCAGTCGAAGTTGATACTCTGAATAGGGGTGTATATTGGGGTCATAAAAGAAGCCTATAAGCTTTTCATTAGGGTATTGTAGTTGTAGTTTTTGTAAAAAATAGTGGCTGTCTACGGCACAGCAGATATGTACTAGAATGGTGGAGTCCTTATATTAATGATTTCTATAATTGTAGGAATTTATTGCATATGGCACTATTGTATAGCACCACAAAAACAAGCTTTCATAAAATAAAATATTCGTGAAAAGACTTTTTTAATCTTTTTGTAGAGACTTTATTTTTTTCCTGTTGAAATAATGGTGTGATAGCAATCACACCCTACAATTCCAAATTCCTTAATTATCTCTTTTATTTAAAATCTTAGCCACACCCTTTGAGCTTCCATGAGCTAAATACTCTTGTAACTCTTTGGCTTTATTGGCAAAAATAGTTCGGTCTGTTTCTTCATACTCTTTTAATAAATTCTCTACCGTTACATCCTCTTGAAGCAGTTCATTGTGTAGTGTTGTATTGTTGTAGTGGGTTAAGATAATATTGGCTAAACCTACTTGTTTAATATTTAAAATTTTTGTACCTATAAAAAAATCTACTTTTTTAGCAATATAGCTAAGGGTAAAAGGTGTTCCTATTAAGGCAGACTCTAAGGTGGCAGTTCCAGAACAGATAAAGGCGAACTCTGATTGGGCTAGGGCTTGGTGGGTTTCGTTTGCTACTTCAAACTCTGAAATATCTCCATAAAGATTTTTTATTTTTTCATTAGAAAAACTCTTAGGGATAATTAAAATAGCTCTTTTATCTGATAGTTTGGCTCGTACCTTTTTAAAAATAGGTAAAAGTCTGCTAATTTCACTCTTTCTACTTCCTGGCATAAAAGCTATGGTATTGCTATTTGGTTGGTGTTTTATCGTTATCTCATCTAATAGAGGATGACCAACATACTCGGCTTTAGAGTTATAATACTCTACCTCAAAAGGTAAAATACCCAAAAGTCTATCACAGTAAAGCTCTAGTTTTTTAGCTCTTTTGGGTCTGCTTGCCCATATTTGAGGAAGAATATAGTAGATAATCTCTTTATTGGGGTAGGCTTTTTTAAGTTTTTTGGCTAAGGGTAGATTAAATCCAGAAGAGTCCATAAGCAGAATTTTATCAGCATCTTTTGCTAATTCTACCATCTGGTCAGCTACTTTTAGAAACCATCGAAGTTTTTTAATTGCATCAACGATACCCATAATTGCCATATCTGAGACATCATAAAGAGGATTGCCAAGTGATTTATTAAAAATACCCAGAAGCTCAATATTTTGGGTATTTTTTAAGACCTCTTTCAGATGAAGATTAGAAGAGGGTTCAAGGGCAGAGACTAGAAGTTTAACTTTAGCCAAATTTTAGACCTGCAATAAAACCAGCTGCTGCACCTGCTTTATGGCTAAGTTCTAAACTATCTAACCAAGCTTTTAATTTACCTGCAAATGATTGAAAAATATTAACAGCATCTGATGCTTTATCTTCAATCATTTGACCACTAATATCAATGCCACTTACAAAGATTAAGACAAGCCCCAGACCAAGAATTAGTAAGAAAATTTTGAAACTTTTCTTTAAAAAATAACCGATAGCAAGACCAATTACAAAGCTTGTTCCCATCTCTAAAAATGGAAATGGTGCATCTCCTTTTGGTTGAATACCACCACTGTTTGTTGCTGTTTCTGCGTGAAATTGTCCTAGTTCATGAAATGATTCGTGTTCGTTCATTATTTTCCCTTCTCTTTTTTATTTAATACTATAAGTATAGTTCAATGTTGTGGATTAATTGTCACCAATTAACTCTAAACATAAATCAAAACGGTTGTGTGTCATTAAGTGTACTTTTGGATGAAGTTTAATTATATCATCAAAAAGTGTTTTTGAGATATTAAATCCTACTTCTTGCTCTTTTTGAGTACTATCCATCGCTGCAAGATTCATTTCATCTATTATCTGTTTAGGAACAGTAATCCCTGGAACTTTATCTGATATGAAATTAGCTGTTTTAGCACGAACTACAGGAAACTGCCCTAAAATTAGTTGAGCCTCTTTAGCTGTATCCCTTACACTAAGGCTTTTTGCCTCTTCAAAAAGCTCAATAAGCTCTTTTGCGTTATCTAAATCATAAACAGGCTGAGTAATAATGGCTCTTGCTCCATAATCAAGCTTTTTTATCATCTTTTTTTGAATTCGTCTCATATCTTTGGCATAAGAGTTAGCAACAGCAAAAGGATATATTGGTTTTGGTGCAGGGTTTAACTCTTTATTTGAGTAGTCAAAACCATTATTTAATTTATAAATAATACTTAAAAGCAGGGTAGAGTCTCGCTCTAAAACTCCTTTTACCTCGGGTTGATCAGAGAATTTTGCTGGATCACCAGTTAGTGCTAGTATACAGCGTAAATCAAAATCATTTGCACCCAAGAGTGTTGATTGTAAAGATAGTTTATTTTTATCTCTCATACTCATTGTGGCAATAACAGGTTTATTAAACGCTTGTTGTACTTGAATTGCCGAGAGTACACCAGACATTTTTAATTTAGCCAATGGATTATCTGTTACAGAGAATCCTGAAACTTTTTCATGAAGTTTCAGCTCTTTTATCTTTTCAATGGTTGGTTTAATAGAAGAGCCATGGGGTGGAGTAATCTCTACGGTTATAAAAGGTCTATCGCTATGGAGTGTTTTACAAAAATTTTCAAACATATATCTATTTTTAATCCTAAGAAGTAATTGGTGGTAATTTTAGCGAAAGTTTGCATAGAGAGTAGTTAGGAGTAATAAAGAAAGTTTCTCTAGTTTCCACGTTAAA
>Ga0256827_10003111_pt1 | contig 10593 bp, 8 predicted proteins | sample CV84metaG_FD_185977 | JGI IMG/M metagenome (GOLD analysis project Ga0256827, IMG submission 185977) | Hydrothermal vent microbial communities from East Pacific Rise, Pacific Ocean - CV84 | ecosystem: Environmental > Aquatic > Marine > Hydrothermal vents | place: Pacific Ocean: East Pacific Rise...
ATTTTTAGAATATTTTTATCTTCTTGAGTATATAGTTTAGTATAATCTTTAACATCCTTTTCTATTTCTTGTGTTTTTGTTTCTGTATTTTTCATTTTTATATATTTAATATGTTTTTTATTTTTTTTCTTACATTCCAGGTATACGAGGTATTCTTTTTAGTTTAGAGTTTTTATAGTAAAAACCCCAGCCTTTTTTTAACCAATGACCAATTATTGGTAACATCATAAAAGATTCTTTTTTAGCAGTTCTTTTAGTAAAGGCCGCACCATTACCGGAATCCATAACGCAAATAATACTAACTCTGTCAATATAGTCTTTAAAGTTATTAAGACCTTTTATTTGTTGGTCTATGTTATAACTAGCAACATCTGCCATAACTTCAGCCATGTGACCTTGTTTTGATACCCATTGTGGTCCTAATAGGTGAGCTGCATCACCTACTGCATATACTTCAGGGTATTCTTTTACTTGACAGGTTGGCTCTGTGCATATAAATCCGGCCTCATTTATAGGTAATTTAGAATTTTTAAGTTTATGATGACCTTCACCACCGGATATAAATATAGTTAAATCACTTTCTAACTTACCTCCTCCTTCAAAAAGAACCTCATTGTCGGTAAATGAAACAATTTTCTTACCAACATGTTTATTGATTTTATATATTTCAAAAAACCTATCCATATTTTTGTAAGCTTTTTCACCCATTTTTTTACCAGGGTGAGGCATAGGTGCAAACATATTAAGCTCAAAAGAGTCTCTTATTTTCTTTTTCTTTAACATATTGCTAATGTTAAATAGTAGCTCGAATGCAGGGCCACCTCTAACAACAGAGCCTGTAGGGTCATTAGGGTTTACACCAAAACCAATTGATATTTTACCACTACCTTTTTTAATAAGTTCATCAAGTTTTTCTTGTATGTCTAAAGATTGTTTAGGAGAGCCACATATTGATAGTGTTTTTTCTATACCATCTATATGTCGTTTATCCATACCAAGAGCAATAATTAAGTAGTCGTATGAAAGTTCTTTTGTTTTAAGTGTTACTGTTTTATTATCAGCATTAATATTTTCAACATCATCAATTATTAAGTTGAATTTATGTTTCTTTTGGAGTTTAGCTAAAGGAATTTTAGCATCATCAAATTTTATTTTTTTTGTTGGTATCCATATAGATATGGGGTACACAAATAGATAGTCTCTGTTTGAGACTAAAGTTACATTGTGTCCTTTCTTCTTTAATTTTATAGCTGCCTCAACTCCGGCAAAACCACCTCCAAGTATTAAAATCTCATTCATATTAATTATATTTTTTTAAAAGGTTTTATAGCTTTAAATGTTAAACTTCCATTTGGACAAATGTTAACACATTCTAAGCATTTAGAACAAGTAAAGTTTTCTGCAGGGTCTATCATACCTTTTTTGTATAAACTAAATTTATTTGTGTCTATAGTTGGCATATAACAAGCAGAATCACAAAGCCCACAGTTTGTACATGTTGTTCTGTTTATTTTTATCTTATATATTGATATTTTATTTAATAATCCGGATATCCAAGCAATAGGGCAACCTATTTTATGATATTGGTACATACCCTTTAGAGAGTCGTCGGGTGTTAGCTTCATCATTATTTCCATCATTATGCCAAGAGGACACATCCATCGGCAAAAGACTTTTCCCCAAATAATACCAACAGCTGAGCCAAAACCAACAATCCACCATAAAGATATATGCCATTTGTGTATTGCATAATAAATAAAACCTCCAACAACTAATTGAATAATACGTCGTTTGTTTATTATTTTAGATAAAATGGCCTGTTTGTTATTTTTCATTATTCTTTTTTTCAAATATATGAGCATCAGATTTTAATGTACCATTTAGGTATCTTTCAATAAGTTGTTCGGGAGTGTCTTGTTTAACACCAACAAAAAGGTTTATTTTTGTATTAGAGAAATATTCTAAGTAATATTTGCTTATGTAATTTACAATAACATCTGTTATTCCGGTAGATTCAGCCCAAGTTGCTAGTTTATCAATATCATTAATTGGAGGTACAATATTCTTTTTATTTACAATAGTTTTTTTTTCTATTTCATAAACTATGTAATGAGAACATTTACCAAAACGTTCGCTTAATATGTTTTCTGTTATTGGAATAGCTATTTTTATCATAAACACCTCTATTTGTTGGCACAAAAGTATTGTTAACTATTTGTTTATACAATGTTTTGTAGTATTGTTTTGAATATGTTAAAAACTATATTTTGATATAAAAAAAACTATTAAATAATATATTTTAGTGTTTGCAAGTTGTATCTTTGTAGTTATGGGAATAGTATTAATGCAAATTAGGTATAGAATAGGTAGATAAATATGCAAGAAAAAAATAAGTTAATACATATACATCATCTATCTGAGAGTGAGGATAAGCTTTTAATGCAAAATAAGAAACAGTTATTGTATTTAAAGGGTGAGAATATTTTTAAACAAGGAGCATTTGCTCCTTATGTAATGTATATACAAACAGGATTAGTAAAGGTTTATTTGCAAACAGGTTATAATAAACAGGTTAATATAAGAATTGCAAAGCAGGGTGATTTTTTGGCTTTTTCATCTGTTTTTGGAGAAGATGTTTATACATATTCGGCTATAGCTGTAAAGGACGCAGAAATTTGCATGATAGAAAAGGATAGTTTAAGGCAATTGTTATTTAAAAATAATGAATTTGCAATGCATATAACATCTAATAATTATAAAAATGAGAAGCATTTATTAGATATTATTTCTAGTATATCGTATAAGCAGATGAGAGGCAAATTAGCAACAGCATTGATGTATTTATCTAGTGATTATCTTATAAAAGAGAATGTTTTTCAATATTTATCTCGACAAGATATTGCAGATTTTGCATCAATATCAACAGAGAGTGCAATAAAGTTTTTAAAGGAGTTTGAAAAAGAGAATATTTTAAAATTAAAAAAGAAAGATATTGAGATTGTGAATTATGATAAGTTAGTGGAAGTATCCAATAGATCGTAATTATTATATTTTTAACTTTTCGCCTTCACTTTTCGCGACAATAACGGCTCCACAACTATCACTCCAGACATTTACAGCTGTTCTAAACATATCTAAAACTCGTTCTACGGCTAAAATAAGTCCAATACCTTCTAGAGGTAATCCTATTGCAGAAAGAATTACAGATATCATTACAAGTCCGGCCATAGGTATACCGGCAGCTCCAATAGAAGCCAATAAACCGGTAATAACAATCATAATTTGCTGAGTTAATGACAAATCTATTCCATAAGCTTGAGCAATAAACATTGCAGCAACGAGTTCGTATAGAGCTGTTCCGTCCATATTAACAGTTGACCCTAATGGAAGTGTAAAGCTTGTTACGGTATTAGATACCCCTGCTTTATTCTCTAAGGCATCCATTGTTAAAGGGAGTGTAGCACTACTTGATGATGTGAAAAATGCTGTAAGTAAAGGTGTTCTCATCGCTTTAAAATGTTTTAAAGGGCTTACTTTTCCAAATATTTTTAGGAGTAAAGGGAGAATAACCGAAGCGTGAAATATGAGAGCAAAAAGAACGACAAACATAAAAAGTCCTAATCTTGAAAATAATTCTAAAATATTATCATGGTCGGCAATTTGTTTTGCAACGATTCCAAATATACCAATTGGTGTAAATTTTATAATAAAAAGAGTTATTTTCATCATAACTTCAAATGATGAGTTTGCAAGGTCTGTTAATAGTGCTTTGTGTTTTTCTTTTGTTTTTGTAATAGAGTAACCTAATAATACTGCAAAAAATATTATAGATAGCATTTTATTTTCAGCCATTGCATGAAAAATATTCTCAGGAATAATATTTAATAGTGTTTTTCCAAAGGAGTCTTTTGCATCAATAAGACCATTAACATTTTCGACAAACCCCAGATCGGTACCAACTCCGGGGTTAAATAAATTAACAAAAAACAGACCGGTAAGTAATGCTAAAATACTTGTTGATATATAATATGTAAATGTTTTAAGTCCTAATCTTCCTAAGTTTTTAGCATCGCCAATGTTTGCTACCCCAGATATTATTGAACTTAATATTAGTGGTATTATTATCATTTTTAAGCTCCTCAGAAATAAATCACCTAGCCATGATATATAATGAACTTGTTCTTTAAAGAAGAATCCAAATACAGATGCTAAAATAAAAGCTATTAATATTTGCCAATGTAGAGCTAAACGTTTCATATGTTTAAGGTTAATATAAAAGGCTTCTAATTTAAGAAGCCTTTAGTATTGTGTTAATTTTTCTTGTAACTTTGTTCGTGTACATTTGCTATAGCTCTACCAGAAGGATCGTTTTGGTTAGTAAAAGATTTATCCCAAGCTAAAGCTTCAGGGGTGCTACAAGCTACCGATGGAACTGAAGGCACGCTTAATGCTGCAGTTTCGGAAGGGAAATGCTCTGCAAATATTGAACGGTAATAAAACTCCTCTTTGTTTTGAGGTGTTTGTGTTGGGAATTTATATTTTGCATTGGCTAATTGTTCGTCTGAAACTTGTGCTTCAACTATCTCTTTTAGAGAGTCTATCCAATTATATCCAACTCCATCTGAGAATTGCTCTTTTTGTCTCCAAGCAACACTTTCTGGAATATAGTTTTCAAAAGCTTTACGGATTAACCATTTCTCCATATGCTCTTTTGTTATCATTTTATCTTTAGGATTTAATCGCATAGCAACATCGATAAATTCTTTGTCTAAGAATGGAACACGTCCTTCTATACCCCAAGCTGCTAAAGATTTATTAGCTCTAAGACAATCGTATTGATGAAGTTTACTTAATTTACGAACAGTCTCTTCATGAAATTCTTTTGCGTTAGGTGCTTTATGAAAATATAGATATCCACCAAATAATTCATCAGCACCTTCTCCCGATAAGACCATCTTTATTCCCATAGCTTTTATTGCTCTTGCTAAAAGATACATTGGGGTAGAGGCTCTTACTGTTGTAACGTCATAAGTTTCTAATTGATATATAACATCTTTTAAAGCATCTAGCCCTTCTTGAATAGTAAATAGAACTTCGTGATGAACAGTATCTATATGATCTGCTACTTTTTTTGCTGCAATTAAATCAGGAGAACCTTCTAACCCTACAGCAAAAGAGTGTAATTGAGGCCACCAAGCTCCAGTTTCACTACCGGTTTCTATTCTTTTTTCTGCATATTTTTTTGCAAGAGCAGATGTTACAGAAGAGTCTAATCCTCCTGATAATAATACTCCATAAGGAACATCAGACATTAACTGGCGTTTTACGGCACTGTCTAATGCATCGTGTAGTTCTTGTATGCTTGTTTCGTTGTTTTTTACATTTTCGTAAGATGTCCACTCTCTATTGTACCATTTTGTAAGCTTACCAACTTTACTAGAAAGATAGTGTCCGGGAGGAAAAAGTTCTATTTTTGTACAAAAGCCTTCAAGGGCTTTTAATTCTGAGGCTACATAAAAAGTCCCGTTTTGATCCCATCCCATATATAATGGTATAATACCCATATGGTCACGAGCTATTAGATATTCATCTTTTTCAGAATCATATAAAGCAAAACCAAATATACCATTAAGATCATCTAAAAAGTCTATACCTTTTTCTTTATAAAGAGGTAATATAACTTCGCAATCAGATTCTGTTTTGAAAGAATATGTATTTTCAAATTGTTTACGTATCTCTTTATGATTATAAATTTCGCCATTAACAGCTAATACAATCTTCTTATCGGTACTGTATAATGGTTGTTTACCTGATGTTGGGTCAACTATCGATAAACGTTCATGAGCCAATATCGCATTTTTCTCACAATGTATTCCACTCCAATCCGGACCACGGTGTCTAATGCGTTTAGACATTTCAAGTATTTGAGGTCTTAATTCATTAAAATCTTGTTTTAATTCAAAGGCACAAACAATTCCACACATATTATTTTATTATAATGTTAATTTACTTACAATTGGTCGCAAAAATAGTAATAATACTAGTAAACTAAAATATTTATAAATAAAATAATTATTATTTTGGATGATTGGTTCTTTTTTTAATATGTTAAACAGTTAAATATATAGATGGTATATTTATTTTTTGTAAAGGTATTATAATATTATGTGAGTATATAATATCCTGCAGAGTTTAAAAAAAAATATATATTTTAATATTTGGCAAGGTATTTGTAAATAATATATTACCTGGATACAGGTAATTTTTTTCATGGGTTTATTGGTTTTCAAAACACTCACAATACTATATTGTTGAGTGTTTTGTTTGTATTAAATGTTTTAATCTATACGTGTTACTTGTGAGATTCCATTAACCTTGCTTAGGTTGTTGATAATATCGTTTAGGTCTTCGGTATTGTTTACATAAATATATATTAAGCCTTTAAAAATACCATCAAAGCTTTCAAAGCTTATATATTTCATATTTACATTAAATTCTTTTGATATTAAATTTGTAATTTCATTAACTACACCAACATTATCAATGCCATTTAATGATATACGTCCTAAGAAAGCTAATGATTTTTTACTATTCCATTCGACTTTTACAACACTTTCGCTTTCGCTGGAATTTAATCTTATTGCATTAGGGCAAGATGTTTTATGTATAATTAATTCATCATCTGTAGCTTTATAACCAATAACATCGTCTCCCGGTATAGGATTACAACATGTTGCTATAATATAGTTTTGTGTATTGTCATCTACTATTAATGGTTTCGATTTGTCAAATTTCTGAACAGCATTAGTTATTTTGTTTTTCTCAATATTCCAAAACTTTATATATTTTTGGATAGGTCTTTTTTTTAAGATATTAAGTAGGATTTCACGATTGGGTTTATCTTTCCCTGCTTTTAAATATATTTCTTCTTTATTGTGGGTGTTATAATAGCTATATAGTTTTCGTAAGGTTTTTGTGTTTAATTGCATTCCAATGTCATTTAGAGTATTTTTAAGGTACTCTTTGCCTTCATTTGCAAGTTCCTTGCGTTGAGATTGAAATGCTGTTTTTAATTTTGATTTAGCTTTAGATGTCGTAACAAAGTTAAGCCAACTTATATTTGGTTTTTGTTTTTTAGATGTTATTATTTCAACTTGGTCTCCTCCTTGTAGTACATAATTAAGAGGGACTAATTTATGATTTACTTTTGCTCCAATTGATTGTAAACCAACATCAGTATGTATAAAAAATGCAAAATCTAATGCTGTTGATTCAGATGGTAGCGTAAAAATATCACCTTTAGGAGAGAATACTATTATTTCGGATGTAAAAAGATTTAATTTAAAATCATCTAAAAATTCAAAGGCGTCAGCTTTTGGATCTTCAAGCATTTCTCTAATTTCTTTTATCCATTTATCTAATTCGTTCTCTTTGTGGTCTATACCTTTGTATTTCCAGTGAGCAGCATATCCTCTTTCTGCTATTTCATTCATTCGTTTTGTTCTTATCTGAACTTCAACCCATTTACCGTTAGGTCCCATAACAGTAGAGTGTAATGCTTCGTATCCATTTGCTTTGGGCTTACTTACCCAGTCTCTTATTCTATCAGTTCTGGGCACATATAATTCTGCAATTATAGAATAGATTGTCCAGCATTGAGATTTTTCACTCATTCCCTCTTTTGGTTCAAAAATTATTCTGATAGCAAAAAGGTCAAAAACTTCTTCGAAGGATACCTTTTTTGTTTCCATTTTATGCCAAATAGAGTATATGCTTTTAGGTCTTCCGCTAATATCAAATATAAAATTCTCCTCATTTAACTTTTTTGTAATAGGTAATGAGAATCTATTTATATATGTCAATCGTTTTTTTTCTGTCTCTTGTATTAAGTTTTTAATCTTATTGTATTTTTCGGGATGCATATACTTAAGACATAAATCTTCGAGTTCCGATTTTATTGTGTTTAATCCAAGACGGTGAGCTAATGGTGCGTATATAAAAAGAGTTTCGCCTGCAATTTTTAATTGTTTATTTGGAGGCATTGAATCTAATGTTCTCATATTGTGTAGGCGATCAGCAAGTTTAATAAATATAACACGCAAATCATCTGTTATGGTCATTAGTATTTTTCTAAAATTTTCAGCTTGTAATTTAGATTGTTTATTAAAGACTCCAGATATTTTTGTTAGTCCGTCAACAATTACTGCAACTTTATTTCCAAATTGTAGTTCTATGTCTTCGATGGTCATATCGGTATCTTCAACAACATCATGAAGTAGAGAAGATACGATAGATTTTGTACCTAAGCCTATTTCAGTACAAGCTATTTTTGCTACAGCTATAGGGTGGTATATGTATGCCTCTCCGGATCTACGACGCATATTACCGTGGGCTTTATATGCTATTTTAAAGGCTTGGTGAATGGTTTTGTATTGTTCACTACCTTTTTTTACTTTTGATAAAACAAGTAAGCTATTAAATTCTTTTATAATATCTTTTCTTTCTATAATACTAAAAGGTTTCATTTTAATATGTATTGAATTTTATAGCCTATATTTATTTTTTGTATCAAATATAATTATTTTGATTTTATATTGGTTTATTATTCGTCAGAAAAATAAACTAATATTTTTCTATATGCTTGATATATCTTTGATTTTGAAATAAATCCTTCGTATTTATTATTATTTATAACAGGAAGATTCCAAGCTCCCGTTTCTTCAAATTTATTCATAATAACCTCCATAGAGTCTGTAATATCAACTAAATCCGGAGGAGCTGTCATTAAATCACTAACAAAAGTGTTATCATACATTTTGGAATTAAACATAATATCTCTTATGTCATCTAGTAAAACAATACCTTGCAATTCCGATTCGTCATTTATAACAGGAAATATGTTTCGTTTTGATTTTGATATAACATTAACTAATTCGCGTAATGTTGTATCAGGATTAACTGTCATGAGATCACGTTCTATTTCATTGTCTAATTTCATAAGAGTTAATGCACTTTGGTCTTTGTTATGTGTTAACAATTCGCCTCTTTTTGCAAGACGTTTGGTGTATATTGAATGAGGTTCGAAATACATTATTGTTAAATAAGATATTGTTGATGTAACAATTAGTGGAGTAAATAGACCATAACCACCGGTAATTTCTGCTATTAAAAATATAGAAGTCATAGGAGCGTGCATTACTCCACTCATAAATGCAGCCATTCCTACTAAAGCAAAGTTTATTTCATTTACTTGAATAAAGCTGAATTTATTTAAAGTAATAGCTACTAAATATCCTAAAATACCACCCATAAAAAGAGATGGAGCAAATACTCCACCAACGCCACCGGATCCATTAGTTATTGATGTTGCGAATACTTTAAAAATTAATAGTAATAGCATAAATCCTGAATAAATCCAAAAGTTATCTTTTAAATCATAAAATAGACTATGGGAAAAAAGTTCCTCTCCGTGTCCGGATAATATGGAGCGTAATGATGTGTATCCCTCTCCAAATAGAGGTGGAAAAATAAATATTAGAATACCTAAGAGTACCCCACCGGTTAATACTTTACCATATCTATTAGATATTTTCTCAAATAGCCCTTCTGTAATTATACTCATTCTTGAGAAATAATAGCTTAGTAGCCCTGCTACTATACCTAAGAATACATACCAAGGTAAATTACCTAGTATAAAATATTCATTTAAATGAAAAGAGAATAGAGCTTCCCCATGTCCTAAGAATAGATATGCCATTAGAGCGGCACTAACTGCTGCAATTAATAGAGGTATTAATGATGCCATTGTTAAATCTAGCATCAATACCTCTAATGTAAATAATATTCCGGCTATAGGTGCTTTAAAAATACCGGCAATACCTCCGGCGGCACCACAGCCTATAAGTAGAACTATTTGTTTGTGATTTAATCTAAACAATCTAGCAAGGTTTGAACCTATAGAAGCTCCTGTTAGTACAATTGGAGCCTCAGCTCCAACGGAACCTCCAAAACCAATTGTGAATGTACTTGCTATTATACTAGAGTAGGTGTTGTGTAGTTTTATAATACCGCTTTTTTTAGACATGGCAAATAATATACGACTAACTCCGTGTCCTATTTTATCTTTAACAAAATACTTAACCCATATAACAGTTATAAATATACCAATGGTTGGTAATGTTAAGTAAATTAGATTTTCAGAATCTATCTCCATATTTTTTTCTAAAAATGTATGAAGAAAATGTATTGTGCTTTTAAGAAGTATCGCAGCTAAACCACTTAGGATACCAACAATAAAACTAAGAAATAAAATAAATTGTCGCTCTTTTATATGTTTGCCACGCCAAACCGTAATACGATTAATGATATTTATCATTGTTTTTTTAAATTTTATTAAAATTAAAGTTGCCAAAGATAAAATGATTAATGTTTATAAGCATATAAAACAAAATAAAAATTTAAAAATATTTTTTTAATAATTATCATTTTATGTAAAATATGAGATAATAAGTTTTTTTATTATTTTTACAAAAAATATATATATGACAAAAAGCACAAATACAGCAAAAGTTCTAAATTTAAAGAATGATAACG
>Ga0256827_10003112_pt1 | contig 10590 bp, 14 predicted proteins | sample CV84metaG_FD_185977 | JGI IMG/M metagenome (GOLD analysis project Ga0256827, IMG submission 185977) | Hydrothermal vent microbial communities from East Pacific Rise, Pacific Ocean - CV84 | ecosystem: Environmental > Aquatic > Marine > Hydrothermal vents | place: Pacific Ocean: East Pacific Rise...
ATTGATTGAACTAGAATTAGAATTGGATCAGCCAAATCATTATTTATTTCCAGGAACGACTAAACCACATTTAGAACATATACCTGAGGCATATCAAAAAATTGTGAATCGCTTATTTAACCAAGGGTTAGAAGTTAAGGACTCCCGCAATAGAGTTGTATTTCATACATTAAGGCATACATTCGCTAGCCAGCTAGCTATTGCTGGAACACCGATATACACCATACAGAAGCTCATGAACCATAAAAGTATAGATATGACCATGAGATATGCTAAACTTAGTCCAAATGTCGCTATAGATGCGGTCAATAGCTTAGCTAATAGCTTTATAAAATAAGGATAAAATTATGAATAGACCTACAAGAGATCATAAGAAATATGATTATTACAAAAAATGCAAAAACTATGAGGTTGATAATGGATTTCTATTTGATTTATTGATACGATCAAAGTATAAAAAGTACCTTCGATTTGTAAAAAATAATATTAAATTGCTTGATTATTATTACCTTGATAAAAAACATGTGCAAGTTAGACTATTAAATACAAAATTACGGAAGAAAGGATTGTCTCATAATATTGAAGCCTTTATCAAAGACCTACAAATAATACTTGGTATTGACATTAAGGAGTTGGTGTTGTATTACAAAAAAGAGAATAAGGACAAACCTTACAGACTAGTAAACTTAACGACACCCTATAATGAATATGGAGAAATTGAATATGACAATAGAAAGGGAGATTATGTGCTTTCACTATTTAAACCTGAGCCATTTGTATATTTACAAAATACAACTCGACCAATGATAAGGTTTAATAGAATTACTATTCCACTAGTTGAAATAAATTTTGAGCTAGAAGATGAAGAAATATGTGAGCATATTAAAAATATAAAAAAACACTATAAAGTAGATAAATATAAGCTATCACTTACCAATGCTCTTTCTGATACTTTACAAAGCATGAAAAAGAATAGGACATATTCAAAACAACAACATTATGCAAATATATTATATGTGTATGATAGAGTCAAACATGGTGGGAAAAAAATAGGAGATGCTGTTTATGAGAATATAGCGAATGAGTTAACTAACCTAGAAAAATCCACCAAATCAATATTTGTAAAAAAAGAAATAAAAAGATATAATACCTTAGTTAAAAAGATGATTTCTGACTTAGAAATCTACATAGATTCAAGGCTTGAAACAGCTTAATCAAACCTTAATAATTGGGGAGATTTGAACTATTTTAATCTCCCCAAAACTTCACCAAACCCTCCAGATATTAATAGGATAATTACAGTCTAGAACGATTAAATTTCTATTTATTCGCCTCTAAATTAATTATCAGGGGTTCATCATGAACAACTACACAAACATTAAAAAAAGTTTATCAACTAAAGTTGATTTAGAAAAGAGTAAGTGTATATTTACTCAAATGTCTACTCGCATCACTATGGAAATAGATTTAGCAGATGCAAAAAAATTATTTACTAATATTGGAGAATCTTTATATATAGAATCTACTAATAGTAATATTGTACTTACGGTAAAGAAGAAAGATTCTTATGGATGTCATCATATTTATTCAAGCCCTAATCATATAAATGCATATCTTAAAAGCAGTGAAATTGAAGAATATCTCAAATTGTTTGAACCAACAATAAAGAAAAATAAATCTATGGTAACTTCTAAAGAGACTTCAGATAGATTAATTACTCTCTCATTATCAGACACTCAAAATAACCTCAGCATCGACTTAGATTTAAATAAAAATTTATTTCAAAACATGAATAAATTCATAAAGCTTAAAAATACAGAAGTTGAAAAACATGATGTCTATGAACTATATGGACAAGTAGCAAAATCAAACAATAGAATAATTCTTTCAGTTGAATTACATAATACAGAAAAAAGAAAATCTTATTTCGCTATTCAGCAAATATCTAGTGAAGTCTATGAAAAATATAGTACTCAACCTATAGATGAGGAGGAATTACCATGGTAAAGCAATACTTATCCCCAAAAGAAGCTAGTGAAATACTTGGTGTTTCAACTAGCCTTCTTCAGAAATGGCGAACATTGAAGGTTCAACTTGATTATGTGAAGCTAGGTAAAAGCACAAGCAGTGTGATTAGATATAAGTTGGATGATTTGTTAAATTATCTTGATAACAATAGTATAAAAACTTTATAGGAGAAAATTATGGCAATGATAGTTGGAAATCAAAAAGTAGATAAAGAATATATACAGAAGATGAAAGAAGAATATGATCAAAAGGCAAAAATATATAAGGAAAAAAAGCAACAAGAAGAGAATACATTTGAAGATTTAGATGATGAGGAATCTATTCTTACTGATTTATGTGGAGATTTTATAAAAGATGCTTCTAATGAGATATATTCTTATATACAAGCATCCCCAACCACAGTATTAAATATTATACTTGTTATGATGAGTACTGTAATTGGATCAAGAGCCGTAACTTATAATCTTGGAATGAGAGAGGTTAGGTTAAATTTATGGACCATTATCTTAGGAGCAACAGCAGTTACAGCTAAATCATCAACTGCTGAAATTGTATATGATTTGGTACTAGGAAATTTACAAATGATGCTAAATAATATGTATCAGGAAGAAAAAGAGCAATATATAAAACTTGAAGTTAAAGAGCAAGCTAATGTACCAGAACCAAAACATTGTAAAATTAAAGTTGGTCAAAGTTCAACATTTCAAGGTGTTCTTTTAGCATTAAGTAAAAATCCTAATGGATTACTTTACTATGCAGATGAAGCCCTCTCCATTCTTGAAAAGATGAATAAAAGTTCAGAATTAAAAGCAGACCTAACATCTGTATATTCTGAAAAAGAATTTACTAAAACTAAAGTAGGTTCTAGTGGAACAGGAGAAGATATTATTATAACAAGACCTTTCCTTTCTATAGTCATGCTTTCAACACCAACATGGTTTTATAGTAACCTCAAAAAAGACTCTTATATCTCTGGTTATCTTGCGAGATTCACTATTTTTGAAATTGATGAGCCTGTTAAAAGAATTGGGAATAATCGTAAAAAACAAGACTTCAGCAAATTTCAAGCTATATCGGAAAAGATTTGGAAATATTTCAATAATTTCAGTAATACACAACCTTTAGAAGTGGAGTTAACAGATGAAGCTTTTGATAGATATGAAAAATGGGATGAAGAAAATTATTTTTATGATGAAGAAGATGCTTACGATGAATCTTTTGAAGAAGACTCTTATAATGGAGCATTAGCTAGAATTAAAAATAAAGCCTTTAAATATGCTCTTATCATACAAATTTTTGATACTTTCTATAAAGGTGAAGTATTTGATGAGACAGATAAAGTATCATTAAAATATATAAATATTGGATTGAAAATTGCAGATAATGATATTATAAATATGAGAAAATCACTAGCAACTTTCGAACATAAAAGTACCAGTTTATACATACAGACAGGGGAGGAATTAGAAAAACAAAAAGATGCGGCTGCTTTAAAAATGAAAGACTTTTTACTTAGAAAACAATTTAGCTCTTCTACGGAAGCAACAACTGAGTCAAATGTCATTAAAAATAATACTTTTTTGAAAAGGGCAAGAACACATGCTTATGGTGTGTTTGAGATAGCTATAAATAAATATGGGGTCGAGTCTTTTGTAGAAGAATATAGAGGGAGGGATGTAACCAAGTACTATTGCTCAAAAGAAAAGCGAACATATACAAAGAATAATTATAAAGAGACAATTAGTAACTTTGAACAGTTTGAACAAGATAGATATGAAAAAATTCAAGAAGAACGACAAGAAAAATTAATGAATCCTGACTATGATGATTAGATTACTTTGTAGTTATATTTAACTTGGTATAAGTTGATGAATATTTATGCCAAACTCTTTAGCAATTTTGTGAAGATGTTGTAGATTATAATTTGCACCATCTTTACGAAGTTCAATTTTCGCTACATAAGCACAAGACTGATGTCCAAGAATCATGGCAAGCTTCAATTGACTGATTTTCAAAGCCTTTCTTTCTCTTTTTACATTTTCAACAATAATGTCAAAAAACTCTTGCAACTCTAAATTTTCTTCATCCATTGATTGATACTTCACTTACTTATAGGTGCTTTGATTTTATTGCTTATTCATCATAATTCCAATCACTATTAAGTGAGTGAAAAGTAAAAAGAGACTAAGATTGTTCAAAATAATCACTTATCAGTGAGTGCTTTGGAATAATATGAGTAAAAAATATATCGGTGTTGATTTGGGTGCTTGGTACAGTAAGAAAAATAAAACTAGTATTGTAATTCTCGAAGATACAGGGAAAGAACTGAAAATTGATAAAATAATCTCAAAAGAAAGTGAAATTAACTGCATAGAGCAAAGCTACAATAAGCAATCAACAGATTATGAAACAAAGAATAAAAGACTGATTGATTGTTTACTAAAAGAAAAAGGTACTAGTCATACAGTGATTGGAATTGATGCACCATTTGCAATACCAGCAAAATTAAATAATAGTAATGAAATGTATTATGATTTAACTTATAGAAGTGATACACTAAAACAACATCAAAACCCTTACATATTTGATAATTCAGCACGATTTGTATTAAATACAACAAAACAAACTGTATTAGCATCCTGTGCTACACTTGTCGGGTCTTTAACTGCTAGAATGAAACATATTGTTGATGAGTATAATGACATATTAAATATAATACATAAACCAATTGATTTAAAAAAAGATGGTATTTCTACTATTGAAGTATTTCCAACTGCAACTCTTTATCAACTTATACAAAACACTTCTCTATATAAAAATACATATATAGAAGCTTATACCAAAGATGAAGAAAAAAATCATAATTTCACGAAGTTAATATCGTATAAAAATGACCATTGGACTAAAGAGAACAAAGATAGAATGATTAAACTAATTGAAATTTATATCTGTAATCTATCTGATAAAATCGATGAAATTAAATCTGATGATGATTATGATGCAATTATTTGTGCATTAACAGCTTATTTAGTAAGTCAAAAAAATGGTTATCTAAAACCAAATAATGAAGACATCGATAAATTTACAAATAGCTTCATTTATATTCCATCAGATGAAAGCATTAAAAACTATAATGAGTAACCTTTACAAAGTAAATTCAAGAAGATAAGTAGGATTATATGAAAAATAATAAAATAGGTATAGTATTTGACTTTGATATAACCTTATCGCCATATTACCAACAAAGAGAACTATTGAACCACTGGAAAGAAGATGAAGCTAAATTTTGGGAGCGATGCACTTTAAAAGTTACCGATAAAGATTATGACATGGAACACGGCTGTATAAAGGTGATATTAGAGTATATTGATGAAAATGAATCCTATGGAGTATCTAACGAAGATTTGTACAACCTTGGCAAGCAAATCACTCTTTATGATGGACTGACAAAAAGAGATGGACAAAACAGCATCTTTGATGATATTACAGACATCACAAAAAATCCTGAATATGAAGAGTTAAATATTGAAGTGGAATATTATGTCATTAGTGGTGGACTCACTCAGATGATAAAAGGTGCACTAGATGGCAACAATTTGTCTCATTACTTTAAAGAGGTCTTCGCTTGTACTCTTGATGAAAATAAACATGGTGTTATCAACTTTCCAAAAGAGACAGTGGGACACACTATAAAAACTCAAAAGCTATTTCAAATCTCAAAAGGCTTACAACATAAAGTTAATGATAAACTAGATAAGTTTGAAATACCTTTTACAAATATAATCTACCTTGGCGATGGTGAGACAGATATTCCAGCTTTTAGCCTTGTAAATCAAATGGGTGGAACTTCAATAGCGGTTTATCGTGAGAGTAAAAATAGTGATGGTACTATTGATGAAATAAAAACAAAAGAAACCTATAAAAACAGCTTTGAATTTGCTATAAAAAGCAAAAGAGCAGAGCAACTTCTTCCAGCAGATTATAGCACTGGAAAACCTCTCAAAATTGCACTTGAAAATTATGTGAAAATCCTCTGTGAAAACATCAGAAATAAGAAATAAAACAAAGAAAAATTTACTTCAAAATCATCAAAAATTACTGAAAATATGTTTCATTTAGTAGCATCTACACTACAAATTGACCTCAAAGTGTGCTTAGGGGTTAAAGAATGAGACCCCTAAAGTTTGTATAGTAGTGTACAGGCAGAACTGCTGTTTGTAAAAAAACTGAAAAAAGAGGTATAAAAATGGAACTAAATTACTCAAAAATTCAAGGTGATATGACACTAGAAGAAATTGCAAAAATGATGGGAATTACAAGAGAAAGAGTGAGACAAATTGAACAGATGGCGATCAAAAAATTAAAGCATCCAAAAGCATCTAAAAATCTTAGAAATTATCTAAGCCTTTAAGCTAGAAAGGAACTCAAAAATGCAAAATAATAAAGAACCTCAACTCAATAAGTTAATAGATTATTTTAGTGAAGAAGATAGAGAGACTTTTGCAGTTACTCTCATGAAAGTATTAGCCTTAACATTAAAACTCAAACACGAAAAAAGTGAAGATACTTCTGAAATTGTAAATAATAAGAACTTTAATGATTTGGTTGACTTACTCAATAATTTAGATTTAAGTAAATTATCTGATGAAGAGAAAACAGCTATACAAGATATTAAAAGTTTAAAAAAATAAATGGGGATATCCCCTAAAAAAATAATAGGAATAAATAATGAGCATGCCAAAAGAAGATACAACTTTTGGAGATATTGAGATAGATGATGAAATCTATAAAATATTTTCAAGACCAATAGATGATGCAAGTACATCAAAAGTTGCACAATACAAAAATGAGTATGGAGGACACAGTTCTGCCACTTGGATAACTGATAATTACTCTTGGATTATTAAAGATGATAAATTATATCTTAGAGAAATTACAATAGGCAGAGGTAGCATTAGAAATTTGATGGAAAATATATTTGAACAGGAGGAACTGTTTGCTAGCTGGCAAAATAAAGATGTTGAAGCTCTTGTCTCAAAAGAAGAGTTTGACCTTGAAACTGATCATAAGAGGAGAATGAAACTAGTCAAAATGAAAATCAAGTTACTGAAATTCAAAGATGGTATATTATTATCTATTGAAGATGCTACTAAAGAATTTACCATGAAAAAGTTAAAAGACTATGTTGAAAGATAACATAGCACCTAATATAGCCATCCAATCTTTCAAAATAAAGGAAAATATATCTCCGTGTTTAGGAGAAATATTTATTTTAATACACTTCACTTACTAATAGGTAGTTGTTTATGTATATCTATAAAGCTATTATTATTCAAAATATAGGATAATAATGGCAATGACTGAAAATGAATTTAGAATAAAGCTAATTGAGTTCTTTGAGAATGATGCTAAAGATATCAAAGGATATTCTACTGTTAGAATCTTAGAGATGATTAATAACAGTAAAGATACGATAGAACTAGTAAAGGGATTTCTGAAAAACCCAAAACCTTCAGGTGGATTTAGAGCATTGGCAAAGATAAAGAAATTAGATTTATCTTTAGAAGCATATATTCTTAGGTTACCAGATGTTAAAGAGTTGTTTACTAAAAAAGAAATTGATATGGCTAACTTTAGATTATCTGATGCAAGATATACTAAAAATATATAATGAAGATAGACCATCACTTCAAGTCCATCTAAAGCAATTAAGCTATACTTTCACTCTCCAAAGAAAAACTAGGGACAGTTGGGAGAGTGGTCGAATCCGCTACCTTGGAAAGGTAGTGTAGGGTAACCTACCGAGGGTTCAAATCCCTCACTGTCCACCACCTCAAAAATAATATAACCATACTTAGCTATAATAACCAATATAAATTCACTGGATATCATATTGGCATATAAACATGACTACGATACAAAACTTTTTAGAAGAACCCAAATAGTTGCAAAGCTCTATAATGGTGCAAAATTAACTCATAAAGAGTTAGCAGAAGAGTTTAATGTTAGTACAAAAACAATCCAAAGAGATTTTACAGCACTAGTTACACTTTATCCAATATATAAAGATGGTCATAAATGGAGGATAGAAGAGGATTACGAATTTGAAGAGCAATTAAGTGTTCAAGATGATTTAACTCTTAAGCTACTTCTTCAAGCTAGTAAAAGTTTTGATAAGAGTTTTCAAAATAGTTCTAAAAAACTACTCTCCCGCATTAGTGAAAATATCTCTTCTCCCATTTATACAAAAATTGATTTGGAAAATATTAGTAATAAGCTACACGAAGTACATCTTATAGAACAAGCAATAAATAACTCTCTTGAAATCTCTTTCACATACTTAAAAAATGAAAACTATTTTGAGGTAAATATGCAACCATACAAGATAGTGAATTTTGATAGTTTTTGGTATCTCGTTGGCAAAAGAAAGGGGAACTTAAGAAGATACTATTTCCAAAATATTTTTGATGTAGAGGTTCAAGAGAGTAAGTTTAAAAAATCTAAAAAAATAGAAACACTTATAAATAATGCTATAAATATATGGTTTGATGAAAATAACTCTTTTGAAGTTAAACTACTTATTCATAGCAGTATTAAAGAGTACTTTATGAGAAAACCTATAAACAACACTCAAAGATATATAGAACTTGATGAAGATGACAATATGATAATAACTCTTCAAGCTACCCATGAAAATGAAATTTATCCTATTATTAAATACTGGTTACCAAATATTAAGATATTAGAGCCACAAGAGATGAATGAAAAAGTTAAAAAAGATATAGAAGAATTTATAAACTGGACATAAAGATGTCTACTAATAAGAGTACAATTTTGAATGAGGATGAAGATATGAACCCAAGTGATATGATAACATTGATAGCCATAGCAAAAAGTAGAATAGATAAAGGAGCAACTTTTGAGGAGATAGAAAAATTTATAGTCGGTATTCATGGTAAAGATATTATGAGTCAAATCGAACCTGAGATAAATGAGTACCTAGAGTTAAAAAATAAAAACCGTGAGAAAAACCAACCCTATTGGATGCTAATTTGTAATCCTAAATTGTGGGGAGATGGGAGTAGTGAGTTTGAAGTTAATGAACTACTTAGAGATTTAGATACTCATGAAGAGCTTTGGAAAATCAATGCAAACACGAGTATGCACCTTCAGATGAAAATAGGTCAAAAGGGTATCATAAAAGTGAGTGAAGATAGCAGAAGTAAAGAGATGCGAAAAGATGAAAAAGGAAATCTTGTACCACTTTTAGAATCTGGAATATATGGACTCTTTGAAATTGTAGAGCATGAAAATGGTAGCCCTATTGATGAGTACTATGATGAATATATGGTCAATATTAAGATGTTTGACAACTTCTATAAAGAGGGGATAAATATACCTAAAGAAAAATCACGAGAACTCTTAGGTGATAATGTTTACAACAGTATACCAAGTAGAAAAATAGATAAAAAGCTTTATGATGATGTTGTGAAATATATTGAAAATACGAGAAAATAATATGGGAACTAGTAATTATTATAAATGTGGCAAATGTGAAGAAACTATTACAGCTTCACTAGTTGATGTCACAGGGATGAGTTCTAAAGTAATGGCAATTAAATGTAATGAGTGTGGAGATATAGGGGATAGTACAACAGAGCAACATCTAGATTGGAATGATGAAACAGTTATGCTCACTCCATCTTGCAATGAATGTGGAAGTACAAATGTAGTTAAGTGGGATATAAAATGTCCTAAGTGTGGAGATATAATGAGTGATATTGGTATTGCTCTTCTTTGGGATTAATAGGATAAATTATGAATTATTGGCAGTTTAAATCTAGAAATCTAGATACAAGTTTTAAAGAATTAAATGGATTGAAAGATGGAGATATTTTCTTTACAGAAATTACTGAAAATCATATCTTACGAAAAGTAGGAGTAGATACAATTATATTTTGGGATAGAACAGATAAAGAAAAAGGAATTTATTTAGTTACAAAAATACTAAATGAACCTTACGAAACTGATGAGCTTTCCAGTTCTAAAGCTATTCCTATGAAAGTCATTAAAAAGTTGGATAGACCATTCATTTTGGAAAATAATGGATTTAAGAAACTTCATGAACATTTAAATACTACCATACACAAAGGTAGAGTAAAAAGTAGGGTTGATATAGGAAGTGTTGAAAATATAGCTCCAGATACAGGAGAAAAGTTATATAAAAAATTATTGAATAAACAAGACGAACCAAATACAAAATTAATAGAAATTAAGAAAAATGAAATTATAAAAACATTAGATTTATTTAAAAAGCAATATAATAAATACAAGTTAAATGGTCAAGACGGTCACTTTTATAATATATTTGTTGAAGCAAATATTTCAGGTCAAGAGATAAGGCACTCCTCGTATTTAGCAAACTTACTTGACACAAATGGAAAACATTTTCAAGGAAACTTATTCTTAAAGAATTTTATAGAGGAATTGAAACTATACGACATTTTACAAAATTCTAAAGCAATTCATAATTTTGATTATAATAATTACACGGTAACTACA
>Ga0256827_10003113_pt1 | contig 10587 bp, 8 predicted proteins | sample CV84metaG_FD_185977 | JGI IMG/M metagenome (GOLD analysis project Ga0256827, IMG submission 185977) | Hydrothermal vent microbial communities from East Pacific Rise, Pacific Ocean - CV84 | ecosystem: Environmental > Aquatic > Marine > Hydrothermal vents | place: Pacific Ocean: East Pacific Rise...
GTTGCACCATCATTATCAGTTACAGTTAAAGTGAGTGAATCTGTGCCTATAACTGTTGGAGTATATTCAAAAGAGGCAGTAGTAGCTAAAACAGTATTATCTTTTTTCCACTCATAACTGGTAATAGTTCCATCACTATCTGTTCCTGTACCTGTAAGTTTAATAGTTTGATTAACAGTAATAGTTTGTTCTTCTTCTACATCAATTTTTGGAGGTTCATTCTCTTTTAGTGGAATCTCTTTTTTCTCTTCAATAACATTTATAGTTACACTATCGGTTGCTGTTGCACCATCATTATCGGTTACAGTTAAAGTGAGTGAATCTGTGCCTATAATTGTTGGAGTATATTCAAAAGAGGCAGTAGTAGCTAAAACAGTATTATCTTTTTTCCACTCATAACTGGTAATAGTTCCATCACTATCTGTTCCTTTTCCTGTAAGAGTGATAGTTTTATTAACAGTAACAGTTTGCTCTCCTCCTGCAAATGCTTTGGGCGGTTTGTTCTCTTTTGTTGGAATATCTTCTTCTGTAACTGTTATGGTTACACTATTTGTTACTGTAGCACCATCATTATCAGTTACAGTGAATGTAAGCGTATCTGTTCCTACAACTGTTGGAGTATATTCAAAAGATGTAGTTGTTGCCAAAGTTATATTATCTTTTTTCCACTCGTAGCTAGAGATAGTTCCATCGCTATCTGTTCCTATCCCTGAAATTAAAACACTTTGATTAACAGTAACAGTTTGGTCTGCTCCTACACTTACTTTTGGTGGTTTATTCTCTTCGTTCTCTTCATCTGTAACATTACATGCATTGAATAGAACTAATATAAATATTGATAATAGAGCTTTTTTTAAAAACATTTTTTTCCTTTATATACTTCTTACTTATTTATAAATTAGCATTACAATAATATCATATTTCTTTAAATAGTATAACTAATTTTTTTAATTAATTTTTAATAAAGAAATAATTAAACATTTTATAATAAAAAATAATATATGATACTAACTAATAAAAATATTCTAGGAATTTAAAATGAAAAAAATATCTATTGCTATACTCTCATTTACACTATTTAGTACTTTAACTGTTATTGGTTGTGGTGTTAGTAGTAATAATGAGGCAACAACCAAGAGAGAAGTTATTGATGTTGAAAAAGAGAAAGATACAACAAGTAAGAAAGAGCATAATGGAGTAAATATTCAAGTTGGCTCTAAAGATGGTGTTAATGTAAACCTTGGAGATAATAATAAAACATTAGATGTTCAAGTAGGAAGTAAAGAGGATGGAGTTAGCGTTAAAATGGGTGAGGGTGGATTAAAGGTAAATGTGGGAGATAAAGATAGTGGAGTCTCTATTAATTTAGGTTCACTTTTTAAATAGAAACTTTTTGTGACTCTTTTCTACTCTCTCATAATAGTTGGATATAATTTCATCAATTATTCAAGGTGTATTTTTATGCACCATCTTCAAGGTAGTAAAAAATGAATTATGATGTAATAGTAATTGGTGGTGGACATGCAGGAATAGAAGCATCGTTAGCACCTGCACGAATGGGAGTTAAAACTCTTTTAGTTACAATTTTAGCAGAGCAGATAGGGGCAAGTTCTTGTAACCCTGCAATTGGTGGATTAGCAAAGGGTCACCTAGTAAAAGAGTTAGATGCTATGGGTGGTGAAATGGGACTTGCCACTGATGCCACAGGAATTCAGTTTAGAATTTTGAATGGTTCAAAAGGTCCAGCAGTAAGAGGAAGTAGAGCCCAAATAGATATGGATAGATACCGTATCTATATGCGTGATGTGGTAATTAATACTCCAAATTTAGATCTGAAACAAGAGATTGTTGAGTCTTTAATTATAGAGAATAATAAGGTTCTTGGAGTAGAGACACAGTTGGGTAACCGATATATTGCATCTAAGGTTATTATTGCCTCTGGAACATTTTTAAATGGACTTATACATATTGGCGATAAAAAACAGATAGCAGGGCGACAAGGTGAGTTTGCTTCTATAGAATTAGCTGAATATCTTAAAAGTTTAGGTCTTGAGATAGGACGACTTAAAACTGGAACTTGTGCCAGAATTGATGGTAGTTCATTAGATTTAGATGTTATGGAGAAGCAAGGAGGAGATGAGAACCCTATACCTTTTTCGTTTAGAACTGATAGAAAAACATTTAATCCCACTCAACTTCCTTGTCACGTTACATACACCAACGAAAATACTCACCATATTATCGAAAGTAATTTCTATAGAGCTCCAATGTTTTCTGGGCAGATAGAGGGGATGGGTCCAAGATATTGCCCAAGTATAGAAGATAAAATTAACCGATTTCGTGATAGACCAAGACACCAAATTTTTGTAGAGCCTCAAACTCTTGAAGCAAATGAATTTTATATTAATGGAATGAGTACCTCTTTGCCTACTGATGTTCAGCTTGATATGATTCGTTCTGTTAAGGGAATGGAAAATGCAAAAATAGTTCGTTATGGTTATGCTATTGAGTATGATTATGTTCAACCAACCGAGTTAAAACATACTCTAGAGACAAAAAAAGTAGAGGGTCTATACTGTGCAGGTCAGATTAACGGAACAACAGGTTATGAAGAGGCGGCAGCTCAAGGAATGATGGCAGGTATTAATGCTGGTCTGTCTATTCAGGGTAAAGAGCCACTGATTTTGGGTAGACATGAAGCCTATATAGGTGTGCTTATTGATGATTTAGTTACTAAAGGTACAAAAGAACCATACCGAATGTTTACAAGCCGTTCAGAGTATAGATTGCTATTGCGTGAAGATAATGCAGATATTCGCTTGTATAAGTATGGTAAAGAACTTGGATTACTTGATAAAGACTATTTAGAAAAAGTAGAGCAGAAAGAGAGAGATATTGATGAGGCATTGGCTTATTTAAAAAGCAATTATGTTACACCAAATAAAGTATTTATCGAGAAGCTTATAAATCTTGGTGAAGAGAAGATAAATGATAAAGTCTGTATTTTAGATCTGTTGGCTCGTGCCTCTATGACAACTCAAAAGATTATTGCTCTTGTTCCTAATTTTGAAAAGTATAGTAATGAGGTTATAGAGCAACTTTTAATAGAGGCAAAATATAGTCGATATATTGATAAACAACAGAATCAAGTAGATAAGATGAAAGATATGTTAAAGGTTAAAATTCCAAAAGGATTTATCTTTGAAAATGTTTCAGGATTAAGTAACGAGATTGTTGAAAAATTAAATCATATTAATCCTCCTACTCTATTTAATGCATCTGAAATTTCAGGTGTTACACCCGCTGCATTAGAAATTTTACATATCTATATTAAAATGGCTCAAAAGGCTAGATAGATTTTATGTAAAAATATTAAATATGATGCTTTAAATACTTAATTATATTTGAAATAATTAGATTTAATATAGGATATGGTAATCTTTTTGATTTTTAGAAAAAAACTTCAAATTTTTCTTTTTTTTATACACATTTAATCTGTATTATGAATTAAGATAAATTTTTAAGGGAGCTTCATTATGTACAATTTAGAGACTATTATAGATGAGAATATAGCAAATGCCCTTAGTGATTTAGCTGATAGTTATAGAGAAAAGGGAAAGCCTACTATGGCAAAAAAACTCTATCTAAAAGCTTTAAAACTAAGAGAAATATTGTCAACAACAAATCAAGAGTATTATCAGCCTCTTATTGCTGAGACATTAAATTCATTGGCTATTGTATCTAAAGAGGGAAATAGATATGACTTAGCAGTAGAGTACCATTTAGCATCTATTTTTATGATAGATGAGTTATTTAACATTACACCAACAAAAGATTTTATCTATATGTTGGCACAAAGTTATAATGATATAGCTAATATTTATAGACGAGATTATAAATATGAAAAAGCAGAATTTTTTTATAATGAGTCATTGAAAAGTTATAAAAAGTTACCTAAAGAAGATTATGATAAGTCTGAAATGAAATTATTAAATATATATAATCACCTATCGGTTATATGTAATGCTCAAGATAAGTTTCAAGAGACTAAAGATGCCTATATAGAAGTATTAGAAATCTATAAACGTTTAATTAATGAGGAGTCTGATAGCTATAGAGATGAGCTTGCTACGGTGCTTTTTGAATTGGCTTCACTCTACTTTAAACATAATCAGCAAAATAGAGCAGGAGAGGTCTATCTCTGGACACTTGAAATTCTGCTCTCTCTCTCTCAAAAAGAGCCTAAAAGACACAGAGAGATGCTTGCTGATACTCTCCACCATTTAGCTCAAATATATACCTCTCAACTTGAATATTCTAATGCTCTATCTGCATACAGAGAGTCTTTAAAGTATTATATTGCATTGGCAGAGGATAATCCTACTAAATATAGCCCTTCTATAGCTATAATTTTTAAAGATTTAGCCTCTTTTTATAAAAAACAGAACAAAATGGAGTTGGCTCAATATTTTCATCTAAAAGTAGTTGACTCTTATATGGAATTAGCTCACTATAATGAATCTATCTATAGTCTAAAGTTGGTTTCATCTATTATTGATGGTGTTGCAAAATATAAACAGCATACATTATCTCTTTATCAAGCTGAGATTATTCTCAAAAATTATAGAGGAGAAGATGAGGAGTTAGTATTGTCAGAGAAAATTGAGACTTTACGTGAAGAGCGAAATTATGTCTATTAATTATTAAATAGTAGGATTGGCTTTAGCCAATCCTGCTATTTTAAAGTATAGATAGATTTAACTTTAAATCCATGGTCTGTTTTTTTAATAGTCATAAATCCTTGGCTACTTCCTGATGCTGTTTTACCACTATTTGTTGATACTCTCCATCTTGTAGTTGTTTTTAAATCACAATAATCTGTATTGTCTCTTTGATATGTTTTCAAAATTTTAAAGTTCTTTATTGTGAACTCTCGATGTGTCCATCTTCTGTTATATCTACGCTTATCTTTTTTTATTGTTGATTGGGTAACATTTCTTAAACTAAAATATCTATCAACATGATAATCATATTTAGATGCAATATCTTCAACTGATCCATTTGCCGAAGAGGCTATAAATCCATTTAAAAAATGTTGAATTGAGGCTCTATTAAAGCTCTCTACATGTTTTTGTTCAATCTTTGTTCCTAATAGAGTTGACGTTTTATCATCTACAGCCGTATGAGTTGATTCTATTTTTGTGCCTAATGGAATATTTTTGGGCTCTTCTCTCTTTATGACTACTGGAGTTGGTTTTGTTTCAACTATCTCCTCTTCATCAATAATCTCTTCTTCATTATCAATATATATCGTATCTTCATTAACTGTATCTGTTTGGGTAGTTTGAGGCTCCTCATTTTCTTTAGGAGTTGTTGTTTCAGTTGTTGGTATATACTCTCTATCTGTTGTAGTTTCTTTAGCCTCTTCTATCTTAGGTTCTTTCTCTTCTACAATCTTCTTAGGAGTATCTTGCTCTTTTGGATTGTTATCATCATCTCTACTGACTAATGGAGGGTGGTGTATTGGTGTTTGTTTAACTTCAACCTTAGGTTTCTCTTCTGCTTTGGCTCTATCTTCTTGAATCATCTTGTTGGCATAAAGAGCTAATGCTACACCAATAATAACAGCAACAATAAGTATTTTAAGAAAAATAGAAGATTTTTTCTTTTTTGGAGGATTATCAATAAGATCTTCTAATGGAGGTAAAATAATTTCATCTTTTGGTTGAAATTGAAGATAATGTGTCAAATCAGAGTTATTGGTAAACTCCATTATTGTGTATATAGTACTATTATCCTCTATATATCCATACGTTTTAATGTCAGCTATTTGACGAGTTCTTTTACTATTTTCAACTTCACGAATAATCTCCTCTTTTCGTTTATCAAAAACACCTTGTGCTTGTGGTATAGTATAGACAGACTCTTTATTTCTAGAAGAGAATGTCTCTAAAAATAGCTCTTTTAAGACAAAAAAACTTCCTCTTCTGTGGTTGTCCCTTACAAGATAAAGAATGTCAAAAGCATCCTCTCCTAAGACATCAACTATTTCATAATGACCTCCTACTATAGAACCTGTAGGTAGGTACTTATTGCTTTCCATCTATCCATCCCTTTTTTAAAAAGAATCATAGCAGATTAAATGTTTAATTCAAAAGAAAAATGTATGTTTTAGTTTGAAATATCTATTCAAAAAACTCCATTAACTCTTCTTTATCTATCTTGTTCTTTCCATTTCTATAGAGGTTCTCTTCTAGTCTATTTAGTGCATTGGCTATTATTTTACTATCTTTTGTATGTGGTAGTAGAATATTAAATAGAGTTCGATCATCTTTTGTTTTTTTTATAGCTTTTACTATATTTGACTCTTGTTTAGTTTTTTTAGATTTGAAACTCTTTATTATTACTGTTAATATAACTCCTAAAATAAATCCAATAGCTAAAAATAGGTATTTTAGGTAGGCATCTTCTTTCTCTATTATCACTTTTGTCTCTGTTTTTTTAGGAGATTGCAACATTTGGCTTGGGCTAACTTCAATAGTTGATGCTTTTATTACGTTTTTTTCTCCACCTATAACCTCTATATTTATTGGTTCTGTTTTAACTATTTTAACTTTTTTTGTACTCTTATCAAAGTATTCAAGGTTTAATGATGGAATGGTAAAATTTTGATCAGCAATAAGGGCAATCTTCTCTTTGAATTCACCTTGGTATATGCCATGTACCTCTTTTGAGGATATTTTAGGTTCATCTGCATAAATAATTACATTGTCAATAGAGAGATTAAACTTCTTGACATCATCAATATTCCCCTCTCCTTTAACAGAAATAGTTAAATTCACAGGTTTATTGGCTTGGACTTTTCTCTTATCTACCGAGGCTTGAATTTTGTAATTTCCATAAAGCTCTAAATTATTTGGTAAGGGTTTAATTTTTACCTTTAAACTGTTTGAATATACTTTTTGCCAATTTAGTTGTTGTGTCATGCTATTAAAGAATGGATCATCAAAAAAACCACCTCTTCGTTGTCGGCGTTCAATTTTACCTACTAATGTCTCTGTAGATGGAATAGTATACTCTCCTGCTTTTTGAGGAAATAATTTATATGTTAGACTCTGAATAACATAATCCCCTTTAGTAGAGTGTGTAACTTTCTCTTTCTTCTTGACCCAAAAGTTTTCTAGTTTTGGTTCTCCCAGCTGTATCTGGTCGGCACTAGTATTTAGTTTTGATTTAAAAGATATTGTTAAATTAATTGCCTCTCCTACATAAGATTCATTTTTATCAACAGTAAGTTCTACTATAAAATCAGAGCCATTTTTATTAGCTGTTGGTTTTATTACATCTACTTTTAACTCTTTAGTCTTGTACTCTTTTCCATCTGTAACAACTATAAATGATGGAATTATTAAAGGTTTAGATGCTCTAAAACTATATGTTTTAGAGATACTTCGTGTAACATTACTGTTAATCATAGAGATAGACTCAGAAGAGGATGTTCCAATAATTGGATTACCTTCTATCTCTTTAATAATAGGAAATTTAATATCACTTCCATCCGCTGTTATAATAAAGTTTACTATATTCCCTTTATAAATGACAGGAGAACTAAGAGAGGCTGTTACATTAGCAAATGTAAAGATTGTTGTTATAAATAGTATTAAAATTATTTTACCAAAGATTTGTTTCATTATCTTTTTTTCCTTTATTTAGTGGAATCATTAGTGTATTTACACCACGCTGATTTAGCATCTTTTGCCATTTTCTCTCTTCCATATTACTTATAGGTGGTTGAGTTTGGTTCTGATCTGCTTTTTGATTTTTCTGCTTCTCTTTCTCTTTTTTATGCTCTTCTTCTCTCTTTTTTTGAGCCTTTTTATCTTTTCTTTTTTGCTCTTCGCTTTTTTTCTTATCTTGCTCTTTTTGCTCTTTACTTTTGTCATTTTCAGACTCTTTTTCTTTTTGATTATCGCTCTTTTTTTTATCTTTATCTTTATTTTTTTTCTTCTCTTTCTTCTTCTCTTCCTCTTTTTTCTTTTTAAGTAACTTTAAATTAAATTTTGTATCTGAATCATCTTCTATTTTTAGTGCCTTTTCATAAGCATCTATCGCCTCATCAATTTTTTTCATCTGGGCATAACTATTTCCGATATTATGTAATTTTTTTGCTTCTAGTTTTGGCTCATTAATAGATTTATAGAGATCAATTGCCTCTTTATATTTTTTTTGACGATAGAGACTATCTGCTTGGTTAAATCTGGCTTCGTTATATTCTACTTTGCTATATAAATCTTCTGCTTTAGTATAGTTTTTATCATTGTATGCCTGTTTTGCCTCTTCTAAATATTTAAAATCTAAAAGAGATGCAGAGAGCATCAATGTCGAGAGAATAATTAAATTTAAAACTTTATTCATGATTTTACTCCTTTAGGTATAGAGAATAGTGATATAAAGATAAATAATAGAGCTAAAGCTAATGGATAGTAGAACAGTTCTCTTCTATCTTTTATTGTTGAGTTCTCCTCTTTTTTGGCTTCAAAATTATTTTGAATTGTATCTGCAAGTAGTTTTATATCATCGTTTGCAAGAGAGTATTTCATATATGCTCCACCTGTTTTCATTGCAAGCTCTTTAATGTTATCCGTTCGTTTAACTACTACGATATCACCGTTTTTATCTTTAAGAACACCATTTTTATCTTTGATTATTCCCCCTTTATCTGTTCCTATATTATAAATATAAACCACAATATTATGCTTTTTAGAGTATGCTATCTCTTCGTTAAACTCTTTTTGATCACTTCCATCTGTAAAGATTAATAGACTCTTTTTTTGCTCTTTTCCAAAAAGATTATTGGCAGACTCTAGGGCAACCATAATATCTGTTCCTTTAAGGTTCAGATAGTCTAAATTTAAGTTTTTGCCTAAAAATTTTAGTGAGTGAAAATCCTGTGTTAAAGGAGAGATTAAAAAACTCTGTGAAGAGAAACCTATAAGTGCTATTTTTGTCTTTTTAAAATAGTCTAAAGAGTCAAAAAATTTCTTTTTTGCAAACTTAAAACGGTTTGGGTAGACATCATTTGCAAACATTGATTTACTCATATCAATTGCTGTTACAACATTAATAAAGCTAGATTTTATCTCTATCTCTCCATTATCTATTTGTGGTCTAGCTAAAGCTACAATTGTTAAAATTATTGCAAGAAGCCAAAATATATTTCGCCACCGTTTAGAGAGACTATTGTTTTTTAGTTTAACTCTTTTTAAAACCTCTTTAGAGAATATAGACTCTAAATCACTCTTATTACTTTTTAAAAAGTAGATAAAAGGAAGAATCAATAGTATTAGTGTTAAGAGTTCAATATTATTAAAAGTTATCATCATTTACTCCTTGTTTGAGACTATAAAATAGCCCATTAAAAATAATAGAGCAATAGCTAGAAGATACTGAAAGTAGTAGGTTTTTTTGATATATTTATCTGCTTTAATTTCACTTTTCTCTAGTTTATTAATAACCGAATAGATCTCTTTTAACTTTTCAATTGTATTCGCAGAGAAGTATTTCCCCCCTGTCTCCTTAGAGATTTTCTGTAACACTTCAGGATTAAAATCACGTCCTGCATTTCCTACTCCTACAGTATAGACTTTTATATTATATTTTTTTGCTGTTTTTATGGCAACTTCCAATGGAATAGTATTTGCATTATCCATTCCATCAGTTAATAAAATGGCTATTTTTTCTTTAGAGGTTGATGTTTTAAATAGGTTAGAGCTTAAAAATAGAGCCTCATTTAGTGCGGTTCTTTGTTTCCCCGCAATTCCTACCTCTAGACGCTGTAGAAGCCGTTTTATACTCTTTTTATCATAAGTTAATGGAACAGCAACATAAGCAAAATCAGCAAAAAGACTAAGTGCTAGCTTGTCATGTTTTCTCTGGTCTACAAAATCTTCTACAATCTCTTTTACAATTGCAAATTTATTATACTCTTCCATTGAACCACTAGCATCTAGAACCAGTGAAATCTCATATCCCTTATCATTTTTTACAATAATATCATCTTCTTGAATAGGGCTTGCCAAAGCGGTCACCAAAAATATAAATGCTAAAATTTTAAAACTATTTAGTATCCAACGACTCTTTTTAGAAGCTTGTTGAAGCATTTTTATATTTGGAAAATATAACGATATACCTTTTGGTTGACAGTAGCGATTGCAGATAAAAAAAATAATCAGTAATAAAAAGACAAAAGGGTATTCAAATGTAAAATTATCTATCATTTAAGTCCTTTTATAAACTCTTTTATCTTTTTCTCTACATCTTTATCTAATGCTGGAATATCTTTTTTATATTTATAAATCTCTAACTCTTTTTTTATAGAATTAAAAAGCTCTTGGTTTTTTTCATTTATAAAAATGGTTGTATACTCTTCAAAATCATAAACTACCTCTTTTGTATCACTATAATCTATAGAGTTTAGTTTCTGAATTGCTATCTCTTTTGCTGTAGGTTTTCTACGTCGTCTTCGTCTATTTTTAAAAAAATAGATAGCCAAAGAGAGAATCAACAGAGTCAAAAGAGTAAGTCCCA
>Ga0256827_10003114_pt1 | contig 10587 bp, 8 predicted proteins | sample CV84metaG_FD_185977 | JGI IMG/M metagenome (GOLD analysis project Ga0256827, IMG submission 185977) | Hydrothermal vent microbial communities from East Pacific Rise, Pacific Ocean - CV84 | ecosystem: Environmental > Aquatic > Marine > Hydrothermal vents | place: Pacific Ocean: East Pacific Rise...
AGAAGGGTGTAAAAAATATGAATAATTAGTATACATTAGCTTGTTAAAAGAAATACCAATTAATAACTTGTAGACTAAACGTGATATCAGAAATATTGAGAAAAATGAGGCTGCACTAAAGTAAATGTTAAGTATTATATTATACTTATTTTGTGCTAAATTTGAAATAAATAGAAATAATAAAGGGAAAATAAATAATGATAATTTTATTTCAATATCAAAAGTAGCTATATCTTTATTTGTAGAATAAAAAATTCCAATTATATGAGTAATAAAGAAAAGAAGTATTAGTAATAGCGATTTATTATAATAATAATTTAATTTGTTATTTATTATTGAGATAACGATGCTAACAATTATGAATAATGCAATTATATATGATATTTGGTGTACACCAATAAATAAGAATATGAATAATAAACTTATAATAAGAGGGTATAAAATATTCTTATAATGTTTTAGCATTTAATAAATGTAGTTTTATAATTTCAAAAGTACTACAATATGTACATTTAACAAAAAAATAAAATATAAACAAAGTGTAATTATTAATTCATACTTTTGTAGATATCATTATATAGCTAAATGAATAAAGAAAAAAAGATTATAGGAGGTTCAATAGGTAATTGTGTACATATTGCAGGAGTTTATGAATTTCTTAGAATGGCAGAAAAATACAACCATAAAACTAATTTTCTAGGTGCAGCAATAGATGTAAAACGGTTTGTTTTTGAGATTAAAGAATTCAATCCTGATATTATTTGTATAAGTTATAGATTAACAGCAAAAGGTTTAATTTCAATATTAAATAATTTTTTCAGTTTATTAAAAAAAGAAAAATTATCAGAAGGTAAATTATTTTATTTTGGAGGAACTCCAGAATGTATTGAGGTTGCAAAAAAATATAAACAGTTTAATCATTTTTTTAAAGGAGAAGAAAATTACGATATAATAACACAAGCATTAGATTTTTCTCATCAAATACAAGCAAAAGAAGATAATGATTTTGAAACTTCATTATTCGATATTAAAATAGCAGAAACAAAACAATCAAAAGCTGATAATGAGTATGTTTTACCAATGATAAGGCATCATTTTGGCTTGCCAACACTGAAAGAAACAATTGACGGGATAAAAAAAATTGCAGACGCAAAGGTTGTTGATGTATTATCAATAGCAACAGACCAAAATGCTCAAGAGTTTTTTTTTAATCCTGAAAAAATTGATGATGATTTAACAGGTGCGGGCGGGGTACCTGTAAGAACTGAAGATGATATGAATGCTTTGTATGATGCAAGTCAGAGAGGTAATTATCCACGGCTTAGAATCTATTCAGGAACACGTGATTTAATGAAATGGGCAGATATGAGTGTTAGAACAATTAATAACGCTTGGGCTGCTATTCCTCTCTTTTGGTATAGTGAGTTAGATGGTCGTTCAAAACGAAAGTTGGAAGACTCAATTACTGAAAATATGAAGGTTATTAAATGGTATGCCGAAAGAAATATACCTGTTGAAATTAACGATTCGCATCATTGGAGTTTACGTGAAGGTGCTGATGTAACTGCTGTGTTTGATGCTTATTTAGTTGCATATAGTGCTAAAAAGTTAGGTGTTAAAACGTATATTTCGCAATTAATGCTTAATACACCACGTCTTACAACTCCTAAAATGGATATTGCAAAAATGCTAGCTAAAATTGAATTTATTCAAGAGTTAGAAGATGATAGTTTTAAAGTATTAAAGCAAATTAGAGCAGGTTTAACACATTTCTCAACAGATATTGATGTAGCAAAAGGTCAGTTAGCGGCCTCCACAGTGTTGGCAATAGCTCTAAAGCCAGAAATAATACATGTAGTTAGTTATTCAGAGGCAAGTCATGCAGCAACACCCGAAAATGTTATTGAGAGTTGTAGAATAGTAAAAGGTGTTATTCGAAATATGTGGAAAGGATTACCCGATTTAACTAAAGACAAAGATGTGATTGAACGTAAAAACTATTTGTTAGAAGAAGCACGAAAATTAAAATCAATTTCATTAGAATATTTTAAAGATGATGTTGACGACCCATTGTCTAATCCAAAATATTTAGCAAAACTAATAAAAACAGGATTTTTAGATGCTCCTCAATTAAAAGGTAATCCTGTTGCGTTGGGTGTAATAAAAACATTACCTAATAATGGAGGATACGATATTATTGATAATTCAGGTAAAGTAATTTCAATAACAGAGTATTGTAATAAAATTCTTGCAAAATAATATGGGTAATAAAATTGCAATATTAGGTTCAGGAAATAGCGGGTTGACAATGGCAGCATTTTTATCTAAATACGATAATAATGTTACGTTGTGGAATAGAAGTGCGAATAACATAAATAAACTAAGTGTAGAAAAAAGTATAAATATTTCTGGCATAATAAACGGAACGTATAAAATAAATAATGTTACAAGTTCTATAAAAGAAGCCATAAAAAGTACAAAATTAATTTTTATAACAACACCAGCCGATGCACATAAAGAAATACTTGAAAAAGTAGCAGAATATATTGAAGATTATACAATAATAATACTTTCACCAGGAAGAACATTTGGGGTAATTGAAGCTGAAAAAATATTAAAGTTACGAAATAAAAAAAATATTATTGCCGAATCGCAAACAATAATTTTTACTTGTAGAAAGTTATCTGAAAATAGCGTTAGTTTAATTGAATTAAAGAATGAAGTGCTAATTTCCGTAAAAAACGAAAAAGATTTAGTCACTGTTTTTAATGCAATACCAAAAAGTATTAGGAATTACTTTAAACCAGCAAATTCTTTTATTGAAACATCATTAGGTAATGTGGGTATGGTATTACATTGTGCACCATTGTTGCTTAATATTGGTTGGGTGGAGAGTCCTGATACAAAATTTAAATATTATTACGAAGGAATAACACCAACAATAGCTAATTTACTTCAAAAAATTGATGATGAAAGGTTGTTGGTGGCTCAAAAATTAGGGGTTGAAATTATTTCGCTTGTAGAATGGTTTAAAGTAACGTATAATGTTGATGGTAAGGATATTTTTGATTGTATTAAAAAAACATCGGCTTATGATAAAATTGATGCACCAGATACAATTAATCACAGATATATTCACGAAGATATTTCGACAGGGCTTGTTCCTCTTGAAAATATTGGGAATCAATTAGGTTTGGATATGAAAGTAACAAAACTAATTATAGATTTGGCAACCGAAGTATTAAATAAAGATTTTAGAAAAGAAGGACGAATAATTAATATTGAAGATATTAAATGAGTAATAAAATAAATAAATTAATTCCTGTTATTTTAGGAAGTGGAATAAATGCATTAGGATTGGTTCGTAGCTATGCAAAAAAGAATATTAAAAGTATTGTTGTCGATAGTTCTAAATCGTATGCTTTTTATTCAAAATATTGTAGTGGAGTTATTGTGTCTAGTGCTATATTAAATGCTGATGCTTTTGTTATTGATTTATTAGAATTTGGAAAAACACTTAACCAAAAAGGTTTTTTAATACCTACAAACGATGAGTGGTTGTTCCCAATAAGTAGGAATCAAAAAGAATTGGAAAAATATTTTGTTTTTTCTATGTCAGAAAACAAAGTAATAGAAGAATGTTCTGATAAAACAAAATTATATGAGTTTGCAGGGAAATTTGACATACCACACCCAAAAACTTTTTTTCTTGATACAACAGACCATATTAATGATATTAAAAAAGAAATACCTTATCCGTGTATATTAAAACCAACAATAACTGTTGGATATGTAGAGAAATTAAAAACAAAAGGACGTGTTTTTAGATTAGAAAACGAAAATGAACTTAATGAAATAATAAATAAAATTAAAAAAGCTGGTTTAAATACAATTCCTCATGTATTACAAGAATATATATTAGGAGGCGTTGAAAATCTTTATACAATAACAACATATTCAAACAAATCTAGTGATATAATTGCATATTCAACAGGACATAAAATAAGACAAAATCCTCCTGACGCAGGAACAATTATTTCTGGAAGAGTTACACCAGAACCTATTTTATTAGACTTAGCACAACGACTAATAAAAAATATTAAATTCTATGGTATTGCAAATACCGAATTTAAGAAAGATGATAGAGACGGTAGTTTTAAGCTTATAGAAATTAATCCACGACCAGGTAAATGGAATTATTCAGTTACAGCAAGTGGAATTAACATGCCTTATATAGCCCTAAAAGAAGCAGAAGGAATACCTCAGCCCTTTGTTTCTCCATCAAAACAAAATTTAATATGGATTGTATTAATTGAAGATTTTTTATTTTCTGTTTTTCTATTTAAAAAAAGAGGATTTAAAGATTTTGCAGTTAGTTTTAAACAATGGCGAAAGTCTATTAAAGGAAAAAAAGTATATCCTATATTTAGTTTAAAAGATTTAGGTCCATTTCTGTTTTATTTAAAAGATTTAACAAAATCAATATAAATGTCGGTAGCAAAGAAAACAATATTTGCATTAAAATGGGTTTCTGCATTACAGGCATATACGTTTGTTAGTAGACTTGTAATAAATATTATTCTTGCCAAAATACTTATTCCTGACGATTTTGGGCTAGTTGCAATTGTTGTAATATTTACCGAATTACTTACATCAATTGCCGATTTGGGTTTTAATGCCGCAATTATTCAAAAAAAAGATATTAATAATAAAGACATTAATACAGCTTTTATTTTAAATGCTGGATTATCAGTTCTGTTGACAATTGTTGTATTCTTATCAGCAGGTTTTATTGCAAATTTTTATGGCGACATTAGGTTAGTTTCATTAGTTCATTTATTATCATTTATAATTATAGTTAGGGCTATAAGCTCGGTACAAATAGCACTATGCGATAGGGATTTAGATTTTAAAAAAGTAGTTATTATTTCAAGTATAGCTATAACAATAAGTTCTATTATAAAAATAATATTAGCATATTATGATTATCAAGCAAAAAGTATAGTTATAGGCGAGCTTATAAATCATTCGGTTATAGCCGTATTATTTTGGATAACAACCTCTTGGAAGCCAAATATTTTTGAATTTAGTATTAAAAGTTTTAAAAATTTATTTTCTTTTGGTTCAAACATAATGCTTACAAATACAATAGGCTTACTAAGCCAAAAAGTTGATGTATTAGTAATAGGAAAACTAATTACTGCGTTTTATGTTGGTATATATTCTTTTTCTTTTATGATTTCTACAATTGTAGTAAGTTTTATTAACACAATAGTAAGTAGAGTAATATTTCCAAGTTTTTCACGAATTCAGGATGATAATAATGAAATGAAAAATCTTTATATTTATGCTGTAAAATTTATTTCAACAGTAAGTGTTCCAGCTTCGGTAGGTTTGTTTTTTATAGCACCCGAGTTTGTTTCAATATTTTTAAAAGATGAATGGGAAGATGCTGTAATAATTATTCAAATACTAAGTGTTTATGGTGTATCTAATTCATTAGGCGGTATTCTTTGGGGACAAGTATTAAAAGCAAAAGGAAAATCGAAAATGGTATTAAGCTTAACAATAGTAAGATTAATATCATTAATCATTTTTATTTTTATTGGCTCAAAATGGGGAATTATAGGAATTGCGGTTTCTGTAACAATTTATGGATGGATATTTAGATTTGTATATCAGCATATTATTAATAAAATAATTGATATTACAATGTTAGATTATTTAAAATCGTTAAAAAACACAAGCATTTCTGTATTATTTATGGTACTAACATTAATTTTATTTAAATATGCAAAAAATGTATTTAATATAAATGATACAATAATGTTTGTTATTATTATAATTGTAGGAACTGCCAGTTATAGTCTTGCTTATTGGATATTCTTTAAAGAAGATGTGCAAAAAATAATATTAACATTTAAGGGTAAATAGTTTTATGAAAATAAAAATACCAAATAATTATATTAACGAACGAAAATATATTGTTTCTACAATTATCACTGATTTTTTAGGCTTTACACTTGATATTGAGTTTCATGATGTTAATAATTATACATTAATATTGCCAAATAATAAAGAAATAATAATAAATGATAATTTCTTTTCTAATTATACTGAAATAAATGGATATTTACACGAAAGTAATATTCCAACAAAAGTATTATACGTAAAAAATAAATACATACCAGAAAAAGATATTCCTGTAATATACGGAAACGATAAATTAGAGCTTGATAATAATAGAATTATTTGTGGAATAGACATATTTGCATCATCATTTTTTATGCTTACTCGCTGGGAAGAGTATGTTATTAAAGAAAAAGATAAGCATAATAGATTTCAAGATAAACAAAGTTTAGCATATAAAAATAATTTTCATAAACGACCTGTTGTAAACGAATATACCGAAATGTTATGGAATATAATTAAACAGTTAGATAGTTCGTTACAAAGAAAACAAAGAAAATATGCTGTTTCTATAACTCACGATGTAGATGAAATTAGAAGATATAACTCATTAAAGAAATATATAAAAGCAATTGCAGGCGATTTAATACTTAGAAAGAATCCTTTACTCTGGTTTAAAACAACATACGATTATTTATTATATAATTTAAAATTAAAAAATGACCCTTACGATACTTTTGATTATTTAATGAATATATCAGAAAAAAATAATTTAAAATCGCATTTTTATTTTATGCCAAATAAATTAGGTGAAATTGATGCAAGATATGATGTAGAAAGTAATATTGTTAGAAATACAATTAAAAATATATTAAAACGAGACCATGTTGTTGGAATTCATGGTAGTTATGATGGTTACAATAAAGAAAATGTTTTTAATGCAGAATTAAATAGGCTTAAAAAAATACATAATAATATTACTGAAGGAAGACAACATTATTTACGTTTTGCGAACCCTATAACATGGCAGCAATGGAATAATGAAGGCTTAGAAATAGATAGTACAATAGGTTATACTGATTTTGCAGGGTTTAGATCAGGAGTATGTTATGAATATAAAGTTTTTAATATCTTATCTCAGTCACAATTACAAATAATAGAAAAACCTTTGATTGCAATGGAAGGTGCTTTAAAATATGAGTATATGCATGTCGCTGGATTTTTAGAAGAAATTGGAAAACTTAGTGAAATAATTAAAAAATACAAAGGTAATTTTGTATTTTTGTGGCATAATAATAATTTAAAAACTACTGAGTGGCAGAAATACTCAAAACATTACGAAAATATAATCTCATTAATTTCACATTAGTAATTAATAATACTAAAATATTACATTTATTATTTTTAGTTTTTATTGCATTAATCTTAGAGTATCGCTATATAAGTTTTATAACCGTAAAATACGAATATTATAATTTTACATTGAATTATAGTTTATTTAAGTTGGTGTTAGGTAAGTTCTTAATGCTGTTGTCATTTGTTTTCTTATTATTTAACCAAAGTAAATTTATATATTTTACCGCATTATTATTAAATCTATTTTTATTTATACCTAATATTATTATATATCAATATACTAATGCTCCTGTTTTTATTGTTTTATTAATTATGTTATTTTTATTTTTATTATCGAGTAATTTTATTAAACTACGAAATATTAAGTTCTTTACAATTAAAGAAAGTCAAAAGTTACCCATTCTTTTTATTATCGCTATTTTGTCTTTAATGCCATTTTTCCTAACATTTAAATTAAATATTGATCTAAGAGTATTTACATTTGGCTCAATAATATATGAAATAAGGGAGAAAGGTATTTTATTATCAAATATATATACAAATTATTTATATTCTCCACTAACAAATTTTGTTTTACCAATAATAATTGTTTTTGGAATAATGAACCGAAAATGGCAATATGTTATATTTGGAATTATATCAATGCTTTATTTATATGCAATTATACCTCAAAAAGGTACTTTTATGGGTATTGGTACTATTTTACTTTTTTATTTTATTAAAGATTTATATAACAAATTATCTTTATTTTTATTTTCACTTACAATATTACTTTTAACAACTATCTTTTTTACAGTTATTTTAAATATAAATATGCCCGAATCAATTTTTATAAGAAGATTATTTTTTATTCCTGCAATATTGAATAATGCATATTTCGATATATTTAAAGATAATCATATATATTTATCGCATAGTGTGCTAAAATATTTCTTAGAATACCCGTATTCAGTAGAGCCTCCATTTTATGTTTCTAAGCTTTTTTGGGGTGTTTCGGCTGATGCAAATAACGGTATAATCGCTGATGGTTATATGAATTTTGGAATAATAGGTTCTATTGTCTCAATAGTTTTTGCAACCTTAATATTAAAATTTATTGATACCTTGAATATTTCATACCGTTTTTTGGGTATAACATATATGGTATTAAGACTTTTTATTAGTGGGGCATTATTAACATCTTTGTTAACTCATGGATTATTATTACTGCTTTTTATAATACCTTTTTTTCTTAAAGATACAAATAATGAATAAATTACCACTTAATATTTGTCATATAACTACGGTTCATAGTAGATATGACGATCGTATTTTCTTAAAAGAATGTGTTTCGTTAACAAAAGAATATAATGTGTATTTAATTGTTGCAGATGGTAATGGTGATGAAACTAAAAATAATGTTAGAATTATAGACATTGGATTAAGGCAAAGTTCACGTATAAATAGAGCTAAAATTGATGCGAAAAAAGCTTTAGCAAAGGCTTTGTCATTAGATATAGAAATTTATCATTTTCATGATCCTGAATTGTTAACTATTGCAAAAAAGTTACAAAAATCAGGAAGGAAAGTTATTTATGATGTTCACGAAGATTTACCAAGACAAATTTATGGTAAACCATATTTAAATTGTTTTGTAAAACCAATAATGTCTAAATTAATTGAATTTTTTGAAGCTAAAATTTCGAGACAATTAGATTATATAATTACAGCAACACCGTTTATTGCAGAAAGATTTTTAAAACTCAATATAAATACAATTGATATTAGAAACTATCCGTTGTTAGAAGAAAATACAAAACCATCTTATTTTTCTGACAAAAAAGATGAAATTTGTTATGTTGGAGGTATTTCTGAATACAGGGGAGCATACGAACTTATAGAAAGCTTAAAATATTCTAAAATAAGGCTAAATTTAGCAGGTAATTTTGATGATGATGATTTTGAGCAAAAATGCAAACAGTCAGAAGGTTGGAAATATGTAAATTATTACGGATTTGTTTCTCGTGAAGAAATCGCTAATATATTAAATAAATCTAAAATAGGAATTGTAACTTTGCATCCATTGGTAAATTATCTAGATTCTTTGCCTGTTAAAATGTTTGAGTATATGCTTGCAGGTATACCCGTAATAGCATCAGATTTTCCTTTTTGGATTGATATTGTGAATAATAATAAATGTGGGCTAAATGTAAATTCACTTAATGCAGAAGAAATAGCCAAAGCTGTAACAAAATTAATAATAAATGATAGTAAAATGATAGAAATGGGTAGTGCAGGAAGAAAATCTGTGATTGAAAAATATAATTGGAAAATTGAAGAGATAAAAATATTAAATACATATAAAGATATTTTAAAGTGAGAATTGAAAATATAGATATAAAAACGATATCAGAATATTCTTCATCTGTTTTTTTAACAAAAAAATGGTTGAATTTGTTTGATAATAATATAGAATGCTATGGTATTTTCAATAAAGATAATAGAATTATTGGAGGTTTCTCATTGTATGTAGAACACAAGATAAACATTATTAAATATTATAGAAATCCATTTTATACGCCTACAATAAATTTATTTTTTGAAAATAAGGCTCAAAATAAAGCAAAATTACTGTCAGAAAATAAAAAAGTTCTTATATTAATTGCTGATTTCTTTAGCAATTTACCATATCATATTTTTTCAGTTTATTTACCTAGTAATTATACTGATATGCAACCATTTTTTTGGAAAGGATTTAAAACAATACCAAATTATACTTACATATTAGATTTAAAAAATGAAATTTCAATAATAGAGAAAAATTTCTCTACTGAAAGACGAAATGATATAAAAAAAGCCATAAAAGATGGTGTTGAAACAAAGCTTTGTTCAAACTATAAAATTGTAAAATCTCTTATTCTAAATACTTTCGAGAGAAAAGATAAATCAGTTGATAAAGAAATGATTGATAAAATATTATTTGATTTTGCCGATGCAGATAATAGTTTTGCTTTTGTTTCTTATCGCAACGATAAGCCAATAGCAGCTTCTTTTTGTATTTACGATAACGGAAAGGTTTATTATTTATTAGGAGGGTACGATAATAATAATAAGCATCAAGGTGCTGGTGCTTTAGCTGTCCTCAATGCAATAAAATATTCAAAAGAACTAGGTATTGAAAACTTCGATTTTGAAGGTTCAATGTTGCCTGAAGTTGAAAAATATTTTCGTGGTTTTGGTGGTGACTTAACTCCATATTATTCTATAAATCGTGCTAAAATGCCAATTGAATTAGCTCTTAAATTTGTAAATCGTTCGTTGTACTAATGAAAGTTATAATAT
>Ga0256827_10003115_pt1 | contig 10586 bp, 4 predicted proteins | sample CV84metaG_FD_185977 | JGI IMG/M metagenome (GOLD analysis project Ga0256827, IMG submission 185977) | Hydrothermal vent microbial communities from East Pacific Rise, Pacific Ocean - CV84 | ecosystem: Environmental > Aquatic > Marine > Hydrothermal vents | place: Pacific Ocean: East Pacific Rise...
TATAGTAATCAATTAAAACAAAAAAATTCTATTCAAGCAACAAAAAAAATATTTGAAAAAAATATGCAAAAATCTATTATAGATACAAAAAATAGTATCGATGATATGGATAAACAAATTGGAAAATTAGAAAAACGATTAAAAGAGTATCCAAATGAGATTATAACAGCTCAAAAAAATTATTATCGAGCTATTAAAGGTGAGATAAAAGGTGTACCTCCTGGAAAAGGTCCTGTTGCAAATGCATATCTTGATAAGAAGAAGGGATTAGAATTAGACCAAAATAAAACAAAAATTGAATTGAAAATAAAAAAAGGAGAATTATCAGATAAATCAACAAAGTTGGGGAAACTAGAAAATACACTTATAAAACAGAGAAAAATATATGCTAATGAAATTTTAAAACTCTCTCAACAGACACAAGTAGATATTAATAGTAGTAAAAATGGTATAAAATTTGATGGACTTATTAGCCAAATTGGTATATTACACTCAACCATAGATGAACAAAAAGCAAAAGGAGATAATACTTTGTATCATATTCATCTAATTTTAATGACTCTAATTATGATTTTTGAGACAAGTCCAATACTCTTTAAGATATTATCATCAAAAGGAGCTTACGAAACAGAGATGGATTCAATATCCAATAAATTATTAATTGCAACCGAGATAGAATTAAGAAAATTTACGGTAGATATAAAAAGAAATTATTATAACAGTGATTAGTTAAAAAATATGGGAGATAATAACTGTGTCCGAGTTCAAAAACAGACTAGAAAAAACAAGAAAAAGGCTACTAGACCTAACCAAACGAAACAAGCTTATAAACTATCACCGACCTAACAAGAGTAGAAATCTAAAAATAATAGATAAACCTTTGGAGTTTATCTATCAAAGATTGGTGGTCAAAGAGAAAGAGTTTCGTTTTAAATCTATTCCTGAACCGAAAATGACTCCTCAATATTTAGAGTTGCAAGAGAGACTAAAACTCAAAAAAGAGGAGTATTTTCGGATAGATGAGAGATTTGAAAATATTAGATGGTTTGATAAAAAAGAGCCTTTGATTTTTGATTTTACTCTCTATTTTAAAGAACATACTCAAAACAAAAAGAGATTACAAGATGAGATAGTGGAGTTAACCAAAGAGATGGAGAGGTTAAATCCACCTATAGAAGAACAGGCTAAGGGGCTTGGGTTTAATATCTCAAATCAGATGCCAAAGGTGGATTTGGGTAATGAGAGTATTGATAAGAGATATATAGATGGTTATCTGCAAACTCTACACTATCCCACTCAATTAGAGAAGATATTAAAAAAGATAGAGCTTGATTCTAGGTCGATTATAGAGGAGTCGGGTTCAAATATGCTCTATTTGGTGTTGGGGGTTTTGGAGTGGAGTGAAAAGAAGAGTCCTGATAAGCTTAAATCTCCACTTTTTACTATTCCTGTATCTCTAAAAAGAGGAAAACTAAACAGAGATACAAACTGTTATGACTATATATTGAGCTACACGGGAGATGCGATTGATACCAATAGCTCTTTGGGAGAGAAGCTTAAGAGTGATTTTAATATGGGATTTCCTGATATTACAGAAGATAGCTCGTTTGGTGAGTATATGGCTCAAATAGAGGAGATTTGCAAGATTAGAGAGGGGTGGAGAGTTCGAGATGAGATTTCGCTAGATTTTTTGCAGTTTGGTAAAATTTTGATGTATAAAGATTTAGATACGGATAATTGGGTCGATAACTCATTGGAAAATAATAGAGTACTACAAGAGCTATTTTTAGGAAGAGAGAATCAAAAAACATCCTATTCCACTATAGATTATGATATAGATAGCCACAAGATAGCAAATAGTATTCCGTTGGTTTTGGATGCCGATAGCTCCCAACATAGTGCTATTGTTGATGTGATAGAGGGCAAAAATGTGGTTATCGAAGGACCTCCTGGTACAGGGAAATCTCAAACTATCTCAAATATGATTGCTTCATTGATGGCAGAGGGTAAGAGTGTGCTGTTTGTCTCTGAGAAATTGGCGGCATTGGAGGTTGTCTATAAGAGACTTTCTGATGTTGGTTTGGGTGATTTATGTTTGGAACTTCATAGCCACAAAAGCCAAAAAACAGAGGTACTAAGAGGGATAAAAAGACGACTTGAACAAGAATATACCTCATCTACTCAAAGAAATTCTCTTAAATATAGGGTTGAATCCAAGAAAAAAGAGCTAAAGGAGCATTTGGAGATACTGCATAAAGAGTATGGAGATAGTGGTAAAACACTCTTTGAGATATTTTGGTTGGTTGAGAAATATAGATATACAGAAAAGTATCTAAAATTTGAGTTTCAAGAGCCTAAGAGTTTGATAGCAGAGGATATAGAGAGTCGAAAAGAGGGGCTACTAAAATTTATAGATTTTTATAAAAATTATGATTTTGAGAATTTCTATTGGATAGGATTTAGTACTCATAATCTCTCTTTTATTGATATAGATGAGTTTATTGAACTTTTGAAAAGGGTTCAACAGGAGTATATGGTAATTGATGAACTCTTTAAACTCTTTGGGTTTAAGATAGATGATGAGTATAATGAGCTAAAAACAGTCTCACTATTTTGTAAAACGGCAATATTTGATGAAAATTTATATGACATAGAGCTATTAAAGAGTCTAAAATTTGATTCAAAAAGGTTTAATGAGTATCTCGATAGATACAAAGATTTTACAAAAAAACCTAATTTTGATACAGATAGTATAGATGAGTTGATTGAGTATAGTAATGGTTTGGTCAAAATCGTAGAGGATATATCTAATAGTGCAGATAGTGAGATTATTAGTTATAAACAAAGTATTGATAAAAGCAAAAAACGAGTAGATGAGTATAAAAGAGTATATGAGAGTGTTTCAAAAAAGCTCTATTTGCCAATGGTTAACCATAGGAGTTTAAAGGATATTATAGAGATAGAGCAGATTATCGAAGATAAAAAGGACTCATTTTTTAATTTTTTATCATCTAAATATAAACGAGCCAAAAGAAGATTTGAATCACTTCTGTTAAAACGACTTCCAAAAGATAAATCGACTTGGATGTATCTATTTAGAGATATAAAAGAGTATCTATCTAATAAAAAGATTATAGCTGAACTAAAAGAGAGTACAAAAGAGTTTATACAAGAAATAGACCTAATCAATCTTAAAATCGAAGAGACATTAAAACTATATCAACATATTGAAAACTCCCAATTAGATACAAATATCAAAAGTATGTTACTAAAGGATTTTAGACAAAAAAAGATACTAGATGATATTGCTCTAGGTTACAATAGATTGGATTCTATATATATGAAGCTATATAATTATGGCGAGATAGATAACTCTTTTTGGGGAGAGAGTCCCATAAAGATAACCAAGTGTATTGAGAAATTGAACCATATAGAAGAGGAGAAATCAAACCTCTCACTATGGAGCGATTTTTCTAAAATCTCTAACCAACTTAAAAGCTTGGGCATGGAGCAGATAGTAAAAAGTGTGGAGAGAGGAGATTTACCAATAGATGAGGTTATAGCCAATTTTGAATATAATCTCCACCACTCACTGTTGATATTGGCATTTAGAGAGTACCCTATATTTAATGATTTTAGCAGATTAAACCATGAAAAAGCGATAAAGTCATTTATTAAAGCAGACAAAAAACTACTAGAGTTAAATCAACAATATATAGCCTTTAAAGCTAGTAAAAGAGCGATTCCACCATCAAAAGGAAAAGGGAGTGTCAAGAGTTTTACTAATTTAAAACTACTAGAGCATGAAATCTCAAAAAAGAGACGACATATCCCAATTAGACAGCTTATCAAAAGAGCAGGTGGAGCAATTCAAGCTCTAAAACCCTGTTTTATGATGAGTCCTCTGTCTGTTGCTCAATATCTACCACCAAATCTATTGTATTTTGATGTTCTGTTGATTGATGAGGCTTCACAACTGCGACCAGAAGAGGCATTGGGGGCAATAGCAAGAGCCAAACAGATTGTAATAGTAGGAGACCCAAAACAGCTACCACCAACCTCTTTTTTTGACTCTTTTAAAGAGGATGATGGAAGCGAAAATAATAAGACAATTATTGATGAATCGGAATCTATTCTCGATAGTTGTATAGATTTGTATAGTCCTGCTAGAAGATTAAAATGGCACTATAGGTCACAACATGAATCACTTATAGATTTTTCAAATCAGCAATTTTATGATAATGATTTAATCGTTTTCCCCTCTCCCTCTAGCCTAGATAGTGAAGAGTTGGGAGTAAAATATCACTATATAGCAGATGGGATATATCAGAGTGGAGCGAAACGGAGATTTAACCAAATAGAAGCCAAGGTAGTTGTAGAGCATATTCAAAAACAGATGGAGCAGTTCCCCAATAAATCATTGGGTGTGGGAACATTTAATGTAACCCAAAGAGATATTATTTTGCAGATGATAGATGATATTGAGAAGATAAACCCACAAGTTACAAACTATATATCCAAATGGCAAGAGACAAGTGAGCCTTTTTTTATCAAAAACCTTGAATCACTTCAAGGAGATGAAAGAGATGTAATCTTTATCTCAACAACCTATGGAAAAGATAAAATCACAAGTAGGGTTATGCAGAGATTTGGACCAATCAACCAAGATGTAGGATGGAGAAGATTAAATGTATTGGTAACAAGAGCCAAACAGAAGATGTCAGTTTTTACATCACTACAATCATCTGATATTATCACCTCAAACTCCTCTTCAAAAGGTTTAATTGCTTTTAAATCTTTTCTACACTATTTAGAGACAGGTAGAGTAGTAGAGCGAGGTATAGAGACAAACAGAGGATTTGATTCACCTTTTGAGGAGTCAGTATATAAACTCCTACAGAGCAAAGGAATCAAAACCGTTCCACAAGTTGGAGTTTCAGGCTATTTTATAGATTTGGCTGTTGTCTCACCCCAAAACGGTGATTATATATTGGCTATTGAGTGTGATGGAGCATCTTATCACTCTTCAAAATCGGCTAGAGATAGGGATAGGCTAAAAGATGAAGTACTTAAAAGACTTGGATGGAAAGTTTATCGAATTTGGTCGGTTGATTGGTATAAAAATAGGGAGAGTGAGGTGGAGAAGTTGTTGGAGAAGATAGGGATTATGTTGAAAAATTAGTTTAAAGAGGGGGGATTTCTGGTTTTCATTCGTATATACATGGTAGAAGAATAGATGAGAAGTTTATATTTTGAGATTGGAAGATTGGTGATGTTGATTGAGGTGATGGGGTTTCTCATTTTATTATTAAAAAATTTAAAAGGATGTTGATTATGAACAAAAAACTAATTGGTTTAATAATATTACTAACTTTGAACTTAAAAGCCAGTTTCATGTTAGTATTGGGTTCTAATGAAGAAAAAGCCCTTATTTATATAAGTGATGCAAATATAGAAGTAGAATTATCAATGGCAAAAAAATCTTTAAAAAATCTTTGTGATGACAATTTAGAAAAAGCATGTGAAGAATATAAACTGATGAATTATACTTATATCGGACATATATATGATGAAATGAAAGATTATTCAAAAGCTATAGAATTTTATCAAAAGGGATGTAGTGAAAATGAGAGTGAAGGATGTTACTATCTTGGAGAATTGTATAAATTCGGTCTTGGTACTAAAAAAAATGAGTTAAAAGCTTTTAATTCATTTAAAAAATCATGTGAAGGCAATTTTTATAAAGGCTGTTCTTCTGTTGGATACAGTTATATGAAAGGAACGATTATAAAACAAGATTTTTATAAAAGTTCAAGATTTCAAAAAAAAGCGTGTAATGGTGGAGACTCTGTAGGTTGTTATTATCTTGCCAATTTATATTTTAAAGGAAAAGGAGAAAAACAAGATTATACAAAAGCTATTCAATTATACCAAAAAGCATGTGATATGAATGATTATTTTGTATGTTTTGTTCTTGGAAAAAAATATATAGATGGAATAGCTGTTAAACAAGATTATTCTAAGGCTGTAAAACTATTTCAAAAAGCATGTAATGGTGGAAATAGTGATGCTTGTAAAATTTTAAAATATTAGGATGTTTCTATGCAAAAAAAAATAATTTTAATTCTACTTTTGCTAATAAACAGTATTCAATTACTTCAAGCTAAAAGCATTGTCACTCCCTATAAAATAGCACATAGAATGTTACCTCTTTATTTTTTCGAGAATAAGGATGATTTCCTAAATTATTTATCTATTAATCATGTTGAATTTATAAATAATTTAATGGATAAAGATGAAATTAAGATGGATATTGACTCAATACTTAAGCCAAATTCAATAAAATATAGCAAAGAAGAATTCAACAATTTATCTGTTACAATATTAGAATTTCCAAAGCCTAAGCAATCTCCTGATGCTTATTTTATTGCTATGGTAAAAATTAAATTCGATACACTTGAATATTATAGATATTTCACTTTAGAAAAAATGATAAATCAAGAAACAGATAATATTGAAAGGTCTGTTTTATGTGAATGGAATAAAGATAAAACTCACAGAAATTATATAATGGAAGGATTTATATATGAAGGTATTCCGTTAAAAGATGATTTCTTATCTATGATATTTAAGATTTTAAAAAAAGATTACAATATAGTAGATTTTAATTATTCACTTGGACATTATGATAATTTAGGACATATTTGTCTCTCTAAGGGAGAATATACAAAAGCTTTAAAATTTTTTATAAAAGCATTAGAAATAAGAAAAAAAACATTAGGTAAAGAACATTTAGATGTTGCAATAAGTTATAATAATTTAGGAAAAGTATATAATAAAATAGGTAATTATTTAAAATCTATTATTTTTTTTGAAAAATCCTTAAATATTCAGAAAAAAACAGTTAAGGATAAAAATTTATTAATAGCTTATACCAATTTAGCTTATGCATATCAAAATATTGGTGATTACTCAAAATCTCTAAAACTTTATAAAAAAATATTATCTTTTGTAGAAAATATTGATAATTGGATTGAAAAAGCTATAGTTTATGATGGATTAGGTGTCTTTTATCGTGAAATAAATGAATATTTTAAAAGTTTAGAATATTATAAAAAATCTTTAACTATTTATGAAAAAAATATAGGAGATACAAATGAATATGTAGCAAATATTCATGCTGGTATAGGTATGGTTTATGATAGATTGAATGAAAATAAAAAAGCTTTATTTCATTTAAAAAAATCTTTAATAATTCGAGAGAAATTAGGTGCGAAACTCAATATATCCACAAGTTATATTAATTTAGGTGCTTTTTATGAAAAATTGGGTGACTATCAAAAATCTTTAAAATATCACAAAAAAGCTATAGCAATTAGAAAAAAAATATTAGGTGAAAACAATATATATACTGCAAATAGTTATTCTCATTTAGGTCTCATCTATGACAGAATGCAACAATATTCAAAAGCATTTGAATCTCATCAAAAAGCTTTATCTATTCAAGAAAAAATATTAGGCAAAGAACACATAGCTACAGCTATGAGTTATAATAACATAGGTTTATTATATCGAAGGAATGGTTCATATTCAACTGCTCTTACATACCTTATTAAATCGTTAGATATAAGAAGAAAAATATTTGGTGAAGAACATATTATTGTTGCACGAGGATATGGAAATATTGCCTCTCTTTTTGCAGATATGGGTGATTATACAAAAGCTTTAAAATATGAAAAAAAATCTCTATCCATAAATAAAAAAATATTAGGAGACAAAAATCCAAATGTAAGTATAAATTATAAGATTTTAGGAAAAATTTATTTTGAAAAAAAAGATTATAAAAGATATTATAATTATTCAAAACTTGCATTTAACATTTTTATAAATAATAAAAATAAGGATTTTACTATTTTAAACAAAGAAAAAAAAAAAAGTTATTTAAAATCAAATACTCCTATTTATAATTTTTTTAACTCAGCTTATTTATATATAAAAAAAATAAAAGATAAAAATAAATTGAAAGAAAATATTTTCAATAATTGGTTAAACTATAAACGAACTATTTTTGATATGGAAAACAACTTAAAAATTTTATATACCCAAACAAAAAATAAAACTATAAAATCAAAAATAAATGAACTAAATACTAAAAAACGACAACTAGCACGACTTTATCAAAATATTCCACAAGAGCAGAAAAAACTAAAACAGTACAACCAAAAAATCAAACAACTAGAAGAAAAAATATCTAACTTAGAGATATTTTTAAGCTCAAAATCATCAGACCTCTATACCAAAAATATTAACTATCAAGATATAACTAAAATCTTAAAAAAAGATGAGTTATATATAGATTTTGCAAAAATGGATGATTACTACTACTATTTCACTCTAAATAAAAAAGGAAATATCACATTTGAACAACTCGATAAAAACCAAACTAAAGCCATAGACCAAGCTATCGTAGAGATTCAAAATGAGACCCAAAAGATTGTAAACTATGAAATAAAAAAAGTAGATACAAAAAAGAGCAAAAAACAGTACGCAAAACTCTATAATCTAATCTTTGGAAATATAGATATAAAAGATAAAACCTCACTCATTATATCTCCTGATGGACTGTTGGGGGTTGTACCTTTTGAAGCCTTTTATGATAACAAAGAGCAAAAATATCTAATAGAAAAGCTAAATATCCGATATATTCCATCAGGTAAAGAGCTAGTAAAACTATATCAAAACAGAACTAAGTCAAATGAAGATATTACTGTATTTGCCAATCCTAATTTTGGACTTACACAAAAACAAATAAATAAAACAGATAATGTTCGAAGAGGAATTATTGATGCCTTGTATGACGAAGCTAATAGAAATGGACGAAAAAATAAGTTTTTTAACTCTCTACTTGGAAGTATAGTTGAAGCAGATAGTATTATCAGCATTTTTAGAGATAACGAACCTAAAATATATATGCGAGATAACGCAAATGAAGAGAATTTATTAAATATCAAAGCCCCAAAAATTCTACACCTCTCAACTCACGGATTTTTTATCAAAGACAAAGATATACTAAACCCAATGCTAAAATCAGGTATTGCTCTAAGTGGAGCAAATTACGCCATAGCCACCAAAACAGGCAATGGAATTGTAACAGGATTGGAGCTATCAGGGATAAACCTAAATGGTACAGAGTTGGTAGTTTTGTCTGCTTGTGAAACAGGAGTAGGAGATGTAGAAGAGGTAGAGGGAGTTGCAGGTCTAAGCAAAGCGTTTATGAAAGCAGGAGTGAAACATATTGTTATGAGCCTTTGGAGTGTAGATGATAAGGCTACAGCTACACTTATGGAGAACTTTTATCAAAATATTAAAGATGGCAAGAGTTATAGTGTGGCTTTAAGAGAGGCTAAGTTATCTATGATTAAAAGTAGAAAATCACATCCATATTATTGGAGTGCTTTTATTGGAAGTGGAAGGGATTGATTATGTATAGGAAGAATTTTTTTATTGTATCAATTATAGTTTTATTATCTTTTAACGCATGTAGCATTAAACACTCAAAAGCGTTAGATACTGCAACTAATAAACATAAAATATCGACTATAAAGATAGTTACCGATAGTAAACGTTATAGGCTTGGAGAGAGTGCAGATATAGATGTGAGTTCGGTAAAGGAGGGGTATGTAAATATCTTTATTGTTAATCCAAAATCTAAGATAGTCAAAGTAGATAAGGGGTTTATAAAAAAAGAGTTTAGAAGTTATACTAAGCCTAGCATGGCAGGAGAGTATAAGTTAATTGCTATTTTGAGTCTTACTAAAAAAGATATTAAGGCTCATAATTTTAATGTAAAAAAATTAGAAGAGAAGGATAGTTATGATATTTACACATTTAAAGTTAATAAGTAAAGTGCTATTAGTTGGAGTGCTTACGTTTTCTGCTCTTAATGCAAATGAGTGTCAAGAGAGTATAGTGGATAGAAAAATAGAATTACTTTTGAAATCATCAGAAGTTAAAGAGTTAAAGAGGTTATATAAGAGTTGTAAAAGTAGAAAAACACGTATAGCATATCTTATAAAAAGAGGAGATAAAAACCGAGATGATGGATTGTTAAAGAGTGCAACATTGGACTATAAAGAGGCTTTGAGTTTGATTGAAGAGAATAGTTTTAAGATATTTGAAAAGTGTAGAGAGTATTTGAAATTGGAGCTTGGAATAAAAAAACCAACTATTAAAGAAGAGATTAGAGTTCAACAAAATGTAATTAGTAGTGACGATTTAGAAGGTTGTATCACTCCTGTTATAACAAGAGGAGGAAATATAACAAGATTTAGTCGATTAAAGGGTATTCCTATTAATTTTAATATAGGAAGTTCACTTATTAAAAAAGGGGTTAATTTAGCCCAATCTAAAGAGATAGGAAAGCTCTTATCTAAACCAAAATATAAAAATAGAGTAATCTATATTACAGGCTATACAGATACACGAGGTAGTTCTATCTATAATAAAACTCTATCTGAAAAAAGAGCAAATAGTTTAAAAAATTACCTTGTTAATCAGTTTAATCTAAAAGAGAAAAATTTAATTTC
>Ga0256827_10003116_pt1 | contig 10586 bp, 7 predicted proteins | sample CV84metaG_FD_185977 | JGI IMG/M metagenome (GOLD analysis project Ga0256827, IMG submission 185977) | Hydrothermal vent microbial communities from East Pacific Rise, Pacific Ocean - CV84 | ecosystem: Environmental > Aquatic > Marine > Hydrothermal vents | place: Pacific Ocean: East Pacific Rise...
GTAAAAGCATAAAAAAAGCTTCTCTAACATCAGTTGGAGAAGCTTTTTTTGTATCTATTAACCTCAGTTCGATATAAGCTTTGCTCACAGTTTCAGATAATTCGTTCATAGACGACTCGATTTTGTGCAGCACTATCGGGATAATGCAAACGGAATCGAGGAAGTATATGGACGAATTATCGAAATTTACAAGTAAAAAAGCCAATAGCACATCATCTTTGCACTAAAAATCACTTGTAGTAATCCATTACAACTTCGTGATTTTTAGCAACAAATCTAATGCGCTATTGGCTTTCTGTGAGTGAAATCTTATGTCGAACTGAGGTTATTAAGCCATTCATCAAATATCCCTGCCATAGCAAATGGGCGCTCTTTATTACGAAGATAAACCATATAAGGTTTTTTCAAGCCCTCATCGCTAGTACCTTCAATAAAAGCATCGGCAAGAACCAAACAACGTTGTGATCTAATTGGCTTACGAAAAGCAGGTTTATTGATTATATCTTTTGCCCCTGAATACTGAGGATTGTTATCCTTATTACGGTCACCCTCTGCACGGGCATTAAACAGATACATTGGTTTCTTAGCCCAAAATGGAGTTAAACCAAATTGCATTAAATCTAAAAACTTTGGATGTTCAGATGTAATTACCGGAGCCATTTGTCCTGGAGAAATATTATATGATGCTTTCCATTCAAAACCTTTAGGAGCTGCAACATTGAATCGTTTTTCTATGGATTCCACCTTTTGAACCAAGATGTAGCGCCCACACATAATATTAAAACTTAAAACTTACTCCCAAGGAAGGTAAAATAGGAAGCTGATTAACACGTTCGTTTGTAATACGATCAATATAAAATATATTACCCCTATTATATACATTAGTGACACTGAAATTAATCTCTAAAAGAGCATTTTCACCCATAACGAACTTTTTCTTTAAGCCAAAATCCAATCGATGATAATCAGGAAGGCGCTTACTACCTATGTCGCCATACAAAATACCAACATTTCCATTAGACGTTGTATAATCCTCACCTATTCCCCCTGAGAAGTTTTGCTGTTCGTAATTACCTAAAGTAGGGGTAAAAGGAAAGCCACTTCCATAATTCCATCGGAAACTAATTTCCCAATCCAAGCTTTTCCCCATTACATATGTAGCTAAAAAGTTAACATTATGCCTACGATCAAAATGAGGATGATATTCTATAATTCCGTCATAACGTGTGCTATATCCTAATGAATAAACCAACCAAATATATAGTCTTCGATAATCATACTTCATTGAAATATCAACACCTTGCGCTTTCCCTGTCTCAATGATAAAGTCTTTCTTTAAAACATCAGGTTTATCACTGTACTGAGGAACGTCATCAAAAACCTTATTCCGGTTTAAGTTAGTTAACTGATCATACCATTTAATATAACCTTCCACATTTGCGGTTAAGCGTTTACCAAGATCATATTCAAAACCAAAAATCAAGTGTTTTGCCTTTTGTAATTTAGTCGTAACTTTTTCGCCATTAAATGTTGAAGGAAGATCATCAGGACCAGATATAAAGCCATAGAATAGATTTACCACATCACGATCAGATGCTGTACTAATAATATTTTGAGAATAAAGACCTGCTGCCAACTTAATTCTTAAATCAGGAGTAATATTATATTTCATTGATAGCCGTGGCTCAATTGAAAGATCTGCTAACGAAGCATAATAATGAACTCTTAAACCAGGTAAAATAATAATTCGAGATATTTTTCCTTTTTTAGTATTCTTTTTCTTACTACCTAATGATCCGAAAAGTAATCTAGCAGACAAAAATCCAGCAATCTCTGTTGTTGATTCCTCTTGGCTTGTCTTACGATTTAAGCTATTATAAAAAATAAAATTGGTATTAAAACCTTTCATCTCAACACCATATTTAAGCCTTTGTTTTCCTAGAAAATAGGTGAAATTAAGTCCCATATTAAAGCCTCCAACCTCGCTACTTCTCGGATTAAGAGAACCGTCTGTTAATTCAATTAAGTAGTTTGAATAGGAAACATTTCCTGATAGAAGCATCGGAGAGGCCCCTGGAACAATCGTAAAGCGCATTCCCCCTCCATATGATTTCCATGAATAATTCTGAATAGTTTGATAGCTAACCTGATCATTAAAATTAAAACCAAAAGCATCAGCACGAGTTCCATTTGCCGCATTAAATGATATTTTTCCATAAAAGTCAGAAAATGTAAATGGCAAGCCTCCCCCATCATTAACATAAGGGTAAAGCGTTTCTGATGTTTTATCAATATAAGACTTCTTTGCTGAGAACAAATACGATAAGCTTCCTGATTTATCATCTTTAGCTTTCACTATCGGTCCTTCCAGTAATATTTTAGCACCAAAACTATTTATATCAATTTTTCCAGCTTGGCGCGTTGGATTTCCATATCGAGTTGTAATATCCATTACAGATGAAATACGGCCACCATACTCAGCGCCAAAACCGCCTGTATAAACATCAGCACTACTAATGATATCAGCATCAAAAACTGAAAATAATCCAATAGAATGAAAAGGATTATAAACAATCATTCCATCGAGCAAAACTAAATTCTGTACTGGTGTTCCACCTCGAATATACAATTGCCCACCTTGATCACCAGTAAACACAACTCCAGGTACAACTTGTAAATATTGAGCAATATCAGCTTGTCCACCAATAGTAGGAATTCTACTCATTTGCTTAGTTGAAATCTTCGTGACCGAAATTGAGGGGTCGCTTTGTCGGGTTTGTTTCTCAGCAGAAATTGTCGCTCCAACCAATTCGTAAGCACCTTTATTTAGGTAAAACTTCTTTGTATATATTTCTCCCTTTTTCAATGATACTTTTTGTCTTAAAGTGTCAAATCCAATATAAGTAATCAAAATAGTATAATCTCCAGGAGGAATTTTTGAAATCGTAAAATAACCATTTACATCTGTCACAGCCCCGTATGAGGTACCCGCCAATTGTACATTTGTATATAAAACAGGTTGCCGACTTTTATTTTCATAGATACTACCTCGCACTGTAGCTGTATTTTCCTGCCCAAAGGAAAACGTGCTAAAACTCATAAATAGCAATATATACAAGCTGTATTGTAAATTTTTTTTCATTAATAAAGTTCAATATGTGTGTGTGCACTTCTGTAATTTTTACAGAAATACAAAGATGCAAAAAATAAAAGTTGCCAATACATTAAAGTAAAGACAACTCCTAAAATTCTTAAAATATTGTATAAAAAACTTATTCTGCTTGAGTAGCTTCTTCCAACTGTTTTTTTCGAGCACGTTTCAACATATATTTATTCATTAAATCCTCACCTGGTTTAATTAAAATAGCAACAACTAATTTTAATCCTAGACCAACAAGCCCATTTCCAAAATGAGACTCAATAATTGGCTCAATCCATACTTCAGAGATAATAAAAAGGGCGATGGCTACAAACATCACAATTGTTGCTGATCTTCTACCTATTTTGGCTTCCGTAAGTGCATCAATTGTTTCATTAAGCTTCAGATTAGTATCATTAAGCTGATCGTTAGTTAACTCCAACTTATCATTCGTTTTGTTCAGTTTTTTCTGAAGACGATCACTAATCTTGGTAATAATTTTAACTTGATCAACAAGCTCTTCATAATTTTCAAGCAATTGCTTATACTCGAGTTGCAACTCTCCCCTTGAGTACGAGTTCCTTTTTAAGAACTCCTTACTCTTTTCAAGAAAATCAGCTTCACGTTGGTATATACTTTGCTTGGCCATATGCTATTCAATTATTCTTCCTCAACAGCAATAAGTTCAAAAGGCAGACCACTAACATCTTCATAATCCTCACCAGTTTCCATCATCTCTTCATCATCTTCTTCATAATACCACTCAACTAAAACATCATTACCTTCAGTAAAAACTGCTTTAACGCGCTTAAATATTTCTAAAATATATTTTGATGAGCTAGTATTAAAATACTCTAGATTAACTTTTACGATTGTTTTATCAATTGGAGATTTAGCATATTCCTCAAGCCATAATAGAACAGGATTAAAAAATTCAAAGGTATTTTCTGGAATAGAACGGCCTTTAATTTCAAGAATTCCTGTATTAGCTTCAAACTTAATCTCTGGAGTTTGTTTTGATCCTTCTATAAATAAATTATCCATTTTATATTTATTTGAGTTGTTTTAATATTATCTTTTTTTTCTAATAAATCTTTGAAATCTATGATGCGCCCTGAAGCGCTTCTTCTTCCCGATTCTTTTTGTTTTTCTTTTTATTCGAAATACGAACTTTCAAATCGAAAAAAGTCAAATTATCATTCACTTTTGTAAAATGATAATCAAGCTTCTCTCCAGACTTCCGCGCCATATCAATCATTCCCAAATTGGCTCCACCTTTTTGTGAGATCTGATTATTATCTAAGATTTCGCGATAAAAGCTACGCAATTCATCTTTTGACAATGAGTTCACCTTATCCAAACGACTTTTAAGCTTTTCAACTTCTTCGTTCTTCATATAATTACCTGTGATAATATTGTAGAAAGAATCATCGAAATACATCTCTAGCATTGCCTTACGAGTTGTAATCTCTCCCTCTTCTTCAGCTTCGGCGTGATGGTATAGATTCTGCATGCACTCAACAAGAATATTAAAAATCTTCTTTTTAACACTACTCTTTGCCTCCTCTGCTTCCAATCTCGATTCCATTATCTGAAGAACCATCGTAATGATGTCTGATGTTATTTCACCTTTAAAGGATAAGATAATATGGTTATCCATCATTGAGCGAAATTTTGTGTAAACATTCATATTGTGATTATTAAATTTACAATTTTGGCACTAATTTATAAAAAATTTTCCAATTAACGTTAATTAAAAACAAATTCCTATTACTAGAACATCATCTATCTGCTCGTGTTCGCCCCGCCAGCTAAGGAATCGGTCATCAAGAATCTTGTACGCAGAATTTAAATTATTGTTCGGTAATTTTAAAAGAATTTCTTTAAATCTTCTTGACATTAGCTTTCCGCCTTTAATTCCACCAAACTGATCTATATAGCCATCCGTTGAAATTATTAGCATATCTCCCTCTTCAATTTCAATTCTTCGAGTATTAAACTTCTTATCCATTCGCCCAGAAACCCCAATGGGCATTCGATCAGCTTTCAATTCAATCAATCGGTTGTTAAATAGCGTATATCTATAATCAATTTTTATATCATTATCATCAATATCATGATCTTTAATGATATAAAGTGAGTTATAAGCACCTGCATAATCAACAGTTTTATTATCATAATCGATACTAAGCAAAGCAATATCTAGCCCGTCCTTTGTTTCAGACTCTCCTCCCTTGCCCTGAGTTAAGTCTTCAATAATATCGTCTCTTAGTTCATCTAAAATAGTGGCAGGGTCAAGTATTTTTTTCTCTTTAACTATCTTATTCAACGCACTTATACTTATCATACTCATAAAAGCACCTGGCACGCCGTGGCCTGTACAATCTGCAGCCGCTATCAACGATTTACCACCCTCACTTACACCCCAATAAAAATCACCACTAACAATGTCTTTGGGCCTATAATATACATAACTATTCGGAAGAAAACTTTCCACCTTCTTATCAGATGGCATCATTGCAGCCTGTATTCTTCGGGCGTAATTAATACTATCAGTAATATCTTTATTCTTTTTGGCTAAAAGTTTATTTTTATCTCGTACTTCTACTGTTCTTTCTTTAACCTTTGCTTCTAACTCTGCTTTTTCATGTAATAATTTACGTTCCCTAAATTTAACAAGCAAAATAATTATTGCAATGATCAGAATTGCCATGATAGCAATAAACCATATTGTTTGCCAAAATGGCGGACGAATCTTAAAACTATATATTACAGGTGATTCATTCCAAATCCCCGAATTATTCATTGCTAACACTTGAAACTCATATTTTCCAGGAGGAAGTGAAGGATAATTAGCAAAAGTTTGATCTGTCACTGGTTGCCAATCATGATCGGCCCCCTCTAACTTAACTCTATAGCGCACCTTAGAAGCATTAGTAATACAAATTGCTTTGTAATCAATAAGTACTGAATTTTCGGTATAAGGCAAGCTTAAGGTAGCATATAAATTCTTATCCTTAAGCTCAACCCGAACTCGTGTAATACTAATTCGTGGCGGTATTTTATTAAAGCGTAAATTTGATGGTGTTAGCATGGTCATGCCTGCAGCTGTACCAAACCAAATATCACCCCTCTGATTTTTAAATGCTGCATTTGGTCGTACCTCAATACCCACAAAACCTTCCTTCGCGCCATATGAAATAATACGATCTTCTGTAGCACTATATTCCAATAAACCATTTGGTGTACCAATAAACACATTATCTTGACTGTCAGAAATCAGGGAAGTAACCATACCTGACACTAATCCATCCTTCGATGAAAACCTTCTTACAACACTAGTATCCTTCACTAAAAAAATACCTAAACCTTCTGTTCCAACCCAAATATTTCCTTTAGAATCTTCAGTAAAACAAGTTGGAGTAAAATTAAAATCATGATTTACAATTCTTATATTTGAACCACTAATAGTAGTTATCCCTTTATTTCTTGAACCAATCCAAACTACGCCGTTTGAGGCAGTGTATAATGCTGTAACATCATTTCCTGCAAGTCCACTAGTTTGAGTTAAGAAATCAATTTTGTTATTATCTATTTCATAATAGATGAGGCCTTCAGTTGCTCCGACAAAAAGATTGTTTTCATTATCGATACACATGGCTGTCACATTCCCATTTGAGGCATCAGACACATACCTATTAAGCAGATAATTATAACTAAAAACTCGAGTTGTTTTATTGTATGTTGTTATTCCACCACCCCATGTACCAATCCAAAAGTTTTTATTTCGGTCAGGAATTATGTATTTAATGTTATTAGAGTTTAAACTTTCTTCAGTGTTAGCATTCACATTCACTAAATCACGATTACGACTTTGAGTAATCGCCGAAGATATCCAAATACCATTATCAGTTCCAAGCCATATCTGGTTTTTATTCGGTTCATAAATACTGTTTATCTGAATCGGTTTATCATCCTTAAATTTCATATAATTAATAAAGGCATCCCCTTTATAAACAAATAAACCCTTATTCTTACTTCCAATCAAGATATTTCCTTCATAATCTTGATAAATACAGCGAATAATATTTGCATCTAATCCATTTTCAGAGTTAAAATTTCTGAACTTATCATCTTGAATTACAGAAATACCACCGCCCCAAGTTCCTACCCACAAAGCATGATCCTTATCTTCAAATAAATAACTAACCCAATTTTTTGCAAGTCCATCTCTGTGATCGTACACCTTAAGACTCTTTCCTTTTTGCGAAAATTTATATAAGCCTCCATTGTAAGTTCCAACCCAAAGAGCTTCTTTTGAATCTTCAAATATTGTAATAACAGGGAAGTACTCAGGCCATTCGGGTATTATATTTTTAATAAACTCAAACTTATGATTTTCTTCATCATAATACTTCACACCGAAATCGGTAATAAAAAGCATCCCAAAATCATGAGTTGAACTAATAGCAGAAACACGATCACTAAGCCCCTCTGCTCCAGCAAAATGTTCAATTTTAAAACGCTCTTGTGAGTATGGATTTTCAATGCGATATACTCCAGAACCATATGTAGCAATCCAAAGTCGATGCTTTGAATCTTCAACAATACTTGTGATATCACTGACTAAACTATCAATACTTCTATTTTCAAAAAGGCTGTTCTTGTAATAGGTTAATCCTCCCCCTGTATGGCCAAACCAGATTCCTCTAGTTGTATCAATATATATTGCACGCATCCCATTGGGGGCTGTTCCCTCTTCAGAGAAGAAATTTTCAAATGAGCTACCATCAAAACGCGAAATTCCACTTTTCGTTCCCAACCATACATAGCCATTTTCATCCTGTTGAACGACATATACATCTGAGTTACTGAGGCCTTGTTTCACCCCATAAACATCAAAATAGTACTTTTGCGAGAAAGCATTTACTATGAATGCAAGAAAAACTAATAATAATAGATATTTTCGCATAAACATTATTTAAACATCAATTAACTATACAGGAGCCACCCATACAACTCCATGAAACAAACATAAACCTTATAAATTTTGATTTATATTTGTTGTGATTATTTATTTTTTAATAAAAAAGAATGTTCCATTCTCATCAGCTAAACCATCTATCTTTCCAAATTTAGGCTTTTGTTGATTTTTCTTAGTAACCGCTGAGGTAACCTTTTGTACAATACTCTCTATCGGAATACAAGAATTTGGATTATGCAATAATGAACTTGCAAATGTTTTTGTAAACTGTGAATTATCAGAAGCTAATTCATAACCAGCAGACGAGAACACCTGTGAGGATTTAAACTTAGTTGCTTTCCAATCACCACAATCTCGAATTTTCAAATCAGAGCGCATTGCTTGATAAAATGTTGGACCCGATTCACATGCATCAGTAACTACCAATGTATGGGTAATTACGTTTGAATATGATTGCATCGATGCTTTTAATGCATTGATATTAAAATAGGTAAATTCATCATCACGCTTAGCATCCACAGGAATCCAATATCCAGTGTTATTAATAAATTTTCCATGCCCAGCATACCATACAATAATAGAGTTGACATGATTCTTACGAACCAAATCACGCAATTCAATAGAGAAGAAACGTGCCATCTCTGCTTTTGTCATATCTCGCTTATGAATGATATTGTTTATCTTATATTTTGTCAAAGCTGACTTCATCATAGTAACATCTTTTGTAGGTCCGTCTAATGAAGCAAATGTCTTATAGTTACTATTCTCAATAAAAACAACCCAAGTTTTTCCCATTGGATTATCTTTTGCTAAATCAGCACCTTCACGATTCAGAAGATACTCATATCGTTTTTTATTTCCATAAATATCTGCTGCTTCAATCCAAATCTTACTCTTATTAGTAATACTAATATTCGCTGAAAAAGAAGGGTTCTTAGCTGATGGAATAAAACTAGCATTTACACTATCAATCATAATACTTTGAATCTTACTAGCATCAATAGCAGTTCCTTCAATATATAAGGTTGGGTCATCAGATTCCAAATAGATTTGACCATCATCAGAAGCTACTGGTGTTATCAACGTAATTTGAGGTGGATTTACTTCAGTCATTACTTTCTTATAGCTATTTTTAGTAATATTATCATACTCATCTGAAGCTTCAAAAGTAATATTCGTAATTTCCTCAACGGGGATTGTAATAGAAAACTCGAATTTTCCTGTTTTAGGTGTCAATTGAGCTTCTTTACCATTTACTTTGAGGTATTTAATTTTACTTACATCTTTAATGTAACCAGCAATTACCACCTCTTCATTACCTTTTATTACCTCTAATTCTCCTTCATGACGAATACTTGGTGAAGTAATAAATATCTTTGGATCTTCATCCTCACGCTTCAACTCATATAAACGAACTGTTGCTGCAGCTAACATTGCTTTATCAGCTGCACTTGTTAGATTCATCGATTCCAATTTCTCATAATCCTTGATAGCTTCATCATACGATCGTATTGCTTCATAAGCTTTTGCTCGTTGAGCATATGCCTCAGCACGATTAGGTTCAGAAATAATTACTTTTGTATAATCGTTTACAGCATTCATATGCTGATTAAAAGCAAAATAAACATCACCCCTTTTCATATAAATATCATCGATATAATCTGCATTTGGATGATAAACAATTATCTGAGAAAGATCGTTAACTGCATTTTGATATTGCATCTTTTTCTCATAAGCATTAGCTCTTAGCCAAAAAGCATCCTTATTCTTCGAGTCAATACTAAAAACTTGATAAACAGTATTAATGGCTTCATCATATCGCTCTTGTGCACAATAGGTTTCTGCAAGATCTAATAAAGGCTCAACTTTTTTTGGATCCTTAACATGAGCATCTTGGAAATATTTCTCTGCATCAGCATATTTTTTCTGGATAAGATATATAACAGCTAAATTATAGTAAGTATCGTAATCTTTTCGCAATTCAAAAGCCTTCAAAGCTGCTTTTTCAGCCTCTCCAATTTTATCTTGTTTTATCAGAGCAAGTGTTTTCACTTTAAATGCATCAACATATTTCTTATTAATATTGATCGCTTGTGTAGCATTTAGTATGGCTTTATCGTAATTTCCCAATAAATAATACATATCAGCCGAATGGTAAAAATAGGATTCTTCACCTGGGTCAAGCGAAGAAGCTCGTTCATAATCCTTAACGGCATCCTCATACTTATCTTGCTTTGCATAGACATCAGCTCGTGAGATATATGCACGAATATAATTGGGGTCCATTTCGATGGCTTTGGAGAAATTTTTAACAGCATCTCCATAATTCTCGCTTTTAGCAAATGCCATTGCCGTTTTATAATACTTCTTTGCAGACTGTGCAGAAACACTTAGACTTGCTGCAACTAAAAACAAAACAAAGATTAATCTAAACTTTTTCATGACGATATTATTTAATGATAT
>Ga0256827_10003117_pt1 | contig 10583 bp, 8 predicted proteins | sample CV84metaG_FD_185977 | JGI IMG/M metagenome (GOLD analysis project Ga0256827, IMG submission 185977) | Hydrothermal vent microbial communities from East Pacific Rise, Pacific Ocean - CV84 | ecosystem: Environmental > Aquatic > Marine > Hydrothermal vents | place: Pacific Ocean: East Pacific Rise...
ACGTTGATTGAGAATGCTCTCTTTTCTAATGATGCTTGGCTTATTTTTAAAGATGCTCTTCTTCCTACTGATGGAAAGTGGTTTTTTCATTAATTAAAAAATAAGGATAAAAATAGATGACAATATACGGCATAAAAACCTGTTCAACCGTAGGAAAAGCAAGAAAATTTATGAAAAATAATAATATAGAGTTTGATTTTGTAGATTACAAAGTAGAATCAGTAGACGAAGCAAAAATCCGTAGCTGGTTAGAGCAAGTAGATATAAAGCTACTCTTCAACACCCGTGGAACAAAATACCGAGATTTAAAACTAAAAGAGCTAAATCTTGATGATGAAGGTAAAATAAAATGGATGGCAAAAGAGAACTACTTGATTAAACGCCCAGTGATTGAGCATAATGGTAAAGTTATTGTGGCTTATAATGAAGATATTTATAAAGAGACTTTTCTATAACTCTTAGTGGGCAAGAAAGTCCACATTATCACTCAAAAATCTCTACTTTTCCCTCTTTAGCCAAAGAGTAAATAATCGACCATATCTTATCTACATTCTCATGCTCTAAAACTTCTCCATTCATCTCATAAAGCCGACCATTAGGAAAGATAGAAATATCCAATAGCTTATTCACTATTGAAAGAAGACCCAAATCATATATTTTATAAAATTTAAAACGCGTAGGGTGTTTTCCCATGAAAACACCAACAAATGGAAATTGGCATAAATACAACACAAACCACGAATCATTTATATTATTGTAAAAATATTAATTGGTCATTGTTACATGGTTTTGACGGTGTTTTCAGGGGAAAACACCCTACCCGAAAAAGATAGTATTTTATTTGCTTTAGCTTCTAAAATCTTTGCTATAATCTATTTAACATTAAAAAGGGAAATAGAATGTTAGTTAAACCAAATTGGGAAATATTTAAAGCAAAATTCAGTGAAAATCCACAAGATAATTTTGAGTGGTTATGTTACCTACTTTTTTCTAAAGAGTATCATCAACCCTATGGAACACACCGTTATAAGAATCAATCAGGAATAGAGACAGACCCTATAGAAGTGGATAATGAAGTTATTGGTTGGCAATCTAAATTTTATAGTGATAGTCTGTCTAATCATAAAGAGGATTTGCTTGGAACATTGACAAAAACAAAACGAGATAACCCTAATATTACAAAGATTATTTTATATACAAATAGTGAATGGGGTCAAGGTGTAGGAACGAAAGAGCCACAAGCGAAAATAGATACAGAAGAGAAAGCCAAAGAGTTAAATATTGATTTGGTTTGGATGGTAAAAAGTAATTTTGAAATTTATTGTCAAGAAGAGAGAAATCTAAATATTTCACGCTATTTTTTTGAGCTTAATACTAAGTGGGAACTTACAAACAATGGTTTTAAAGATACTTTACGCTATTGTTATCTAAAAAATTTTAAAACCATTTCACTACTAGATGAGAAGAAAAAGCGTGTATCAGATATTTTTGTAAATCTAGCCATTATTAAAGAGCAAAAAGAGGAAAAGACTAAAGATAAACTCCTAAATAGAGAAACTTTTTTAAGTAGCTATGAAGAGATACACAAACTTAAAGAACCCATAGAGATAAAAGAGCTTATCAACACATCAAAAAAATCTCTCATTTATGGAAAAGCAGGTGTTGGTAAGACTACACTTTGTAAATATATTGCTTATAAATGGGCAAAAGGAGAACTTTATAATAAGTTTGAGTATGTGGTTTATATTCTTCTTAGAAAATGGGATAGTACTCAACTAAAAGAGGTTATACGAAGCCATTATTATAGTCAATACAAAGAAGAGATAGACCTTGATATAAAAGAGAATAGTAACAAAATATTATTTTTGTTTGATGGTTATGATGAGCTAAAATTAGATAAAAGAGATGGTTTACATAAAGCAATTAGAGATAATAATTTAACTAATTACATTATAACTACTCGCCCTTATGGGTATCAAAAGAGTGATTTTAGGGTAGATGAGTATTTTAAGACTATTGGTTTTACTGATGAGGATGTAGAGAAGTATGTAGATGCTTTTTTCAAAAAAAATAATGATAAGGCTAAATCTCTAAAAGCCTATTTAGAGACCAATATTAGTATTAAACATATTGGATATATTCCTTTGATATTGGAGATGATTTGTTCACAATGGAAGAAAAAAGAGTTTAATGAGTCTTTGACTATGACGGAGCTTTATACTCAATCTATAGAAAATATATTTTTCGAATATACAGAAAAAAATGGAACAGCTTATATACAAGATAAAGAAGAAGAGATATTTAATTATTTAGGAAAAATTGCATTTGAGGGGTTAAAACAGCAGACTATAGTTTTAGACAAAAAGATTATAAAAGAGAAACGAAGCTTTTTTAGTGATTATGTCTTAAAAGCAGGATTTTTAAATGATGGAAAGGCTGAAAAGAGTAATCCTTTGTTAAATAGTTATCAGTTTCCTCATTTGACTTTTCAAGAGTACTTTTCTGCTTTGTATATCTCTAAACTTTCTGAAAAGAAACAGAAAAAGATTATACAAGAATGGAAGTTTTATCCTCACATGCAGATGTTTTTTGCTTTTTTGGGTGGGTTGATTGAGGATAAAGAGTTCTTATTAAAAGAGATTGGAAATGAGCCAATAGATTTAATCGGAATATATATATTTAACTTAACAACTTTTTGTTTACAAGAAATAAAATCTAAAGAGTTAAAAACTAAAAGAAAGCAAAAAATATTTCAACAAGTATTCTCAGATTTAAAAGTATCATCAAGCAATTTTGAAATAAATTCAAGTTTATTATATATTTCACATCTTATAAATAATAATTTTATGAAAATCTTTATTGAAGAAAGTAAACATGAAAATATTCAAGTTTATACTATAGTTAGTAAATTATTAGAAAGAAATAATGAACTTTTCTATTTATTTAAAAAATATTTTGAAAATAAACATATTAATGATAAATTTAGAAAAGAGTTACTTTCTGTATTAAATCATAATAAAGAAATCTTTAATCAAGATTACATTACTAATATATTTCTTAAAGAAGAAGACAACTCTATTATTCAGGAAAAATTACTTTCTATTTTATTAGAAATTGGGAAAGAAAATAGTAAAAATTCAAAGAATAATAAAGCTATTGTAGATGTTTTTATTAAAAAATTTGAGATAATCAATTGGAATAAAAAAGTAATATTTTTTTTAGCACAAGAGCATAAAAGAAGTAAACAAATTAAAAAACTTTTTATTAATTCTATAAATAAATCTTTAGAAAAAGGAGAGAATAAAAATTTAATAGAACATATTGCTTATAGTCTTAGAATGATGAATAAAGAAGAGGATAATAATGAAATAATAAAAATCTTTATTTTTATTATTCAAGAAAAAAAATTTTTCAATGAGTTTAAAGCAAATATAGCTCTTTCTATTTTAGAAATTGAAGATAATGTTGATAGTTTTCTTGAATCATTAATTGAATTAATTCATAATGAAACTATAGAAATATATGATAGAGTTAAAATAGCTAGTTACTTAATGTTTAGAAATTTAAATGAAGAAGGATATAAAGATTTTTTTATCAGTTTATTAAGTGATAGAAAAATTAAAAATAAATTTGAAAATCGTCTTTTTTTAGAAGAATCAAATACTCCAATTTCATTAAATAATTTTGATGAGATTAGAAGAGACCTTCACATAGTAGATGAATCCTTTAATACTTACAAATATAATTTTGAAAGTAAAATAATGATTAATCTTTATATAGATATTATTAAAAACTTTAAAATAGAAGATACAATAAAAAGAAATATAACTAAACTTCTTTTTAATTCTTGTCCTAAAGTAAATAAAAAAATTATTGAAACTTTTTTTAGTTTAATTCAACATGAAAATATTAATTCTTATCAAAAAAAATCTATTTTATATTTACTTCTTTATTTAGCTAAAGTTGAGTTATCAATTTTTCAAATTTTTTATAAAATAATTAGTTTTAATAGTATAGATAATTTTCTTAAAGAAAATATTATTAAATATTTACAACATTCTGGTTATGATTTAAATAACCTTTTTTGTATAAAAATATTGATTCTCTTTTTAGAAGATAATAGTTTAAATAATGAGTATAGAAGAAAAGTTTTTAGTTTATTAATACGTGCTTCTAAAAATTATTCTGTTCTTCATGATAAAAATAAAATATATATTGAAAAATTACTTTTTTCTCTAAAAGAGACAAATGATAAAGTTTTAAAAGAACTATTTTTAAATGAAGAACAAAAGAAAAAAGAAGAAGAAATTTGGAAACAAAAAAAATCTTCTACTTTATCTGAAATAGAAACCAACAAACCAAAAGCATCTTTATATATTGGAGGTAAACCCATGTATCCTCCAAAATTTAATAAAAATGAAATAGTCACAAAAGAAAAGATTTTACAAAAGATAAAAGAAGCTGATAAATTTACTCAAAATGGTAGCTCTATATTAGAGTTTTTAGAATCTATAGAGACTAAAAATAGAAGTTTACTAATTGAGATAATTGAAGATAATGATGTATACCCATGGTATAAACGAAATATTTTAATTAATTTATCTAGTTTTTTAAAAAAAGATAAGAATTTAAAAGAAAAATTTAAAGACTTTTACTTTCTTTTTTATAAAGATAGATGTGATGTAATAATAGATGCTTTTATCAATATAAAGGAAGTTGATTTCTTTCTTGATATTTTAGAAAAAAATAAATATGATAAGTCATTTACAATGAAAGTTATTCCATATTTATTGAAAGATAAATATATAGAAAATAAACTTATTGAATTATCAATTAAAAATAAAAAGTTTTTTAAAGACTTAGAGCCATATATGGATTTTAAATTGAAATTTAAAGCATATGATAAAGGTTTGGATATTTCAAAAAATCTTGAGAAGATATTGAATAGTATATCACAAAGAAGATATTTGGGTAAAATAGTTATATATATATAAAAAGATAAAAAACTTTGTACTATTGAAAATGGAAAAATTATAAAGACTAAAAGAAAAGTAGACCAAAAAATTTTAAATATTTTCCCTAAAGCAAGAGAATCATTAAAAAAACAATTTTTAGAAAAAAGAAAAAAAATTAAATTATCTAAAAAAGCTTTAATTATAACAGAGGGCAAAACAGATTGGAGACATCTAAAAAAAGCTTTAGAGAGATTTCAGATAATATATGGTGAATATATTGATTTAAATATTGAATTTGAAGAGTATCATGATATAGGTGCAGGAGAAAGTGTTATTGATAGTTGGTTAAAAGCTTATGCCAAGAGTCAACAAGATAAAAAACATATATTTATATTTGATAGAGATACTTCTGATTATGTAAAAGATTATGGGAAAAAAGAGTATATAAAGGTTTTAGACAAAGATTATAAAAAACGACTCATAGAAAAGTTAGCAAAGTATTATGGAGATGAAACATCCAAAAAATATCAAACCGTTATAGAGTCTATGGAAAATGGTTTATACAATAAAATAGATACAGAGCTAGAAAATATATTAACAGGAATAGAGTACAAAGAGTGGCAAAAGCAGAGTAATAATCAAGTTTATGCTTTTTGTATTCCTGAAATCAAAAATTCAGATTCTCCTAGAACTTTGGATAAAATTTGTATAGAATACTATTATAAAGAGAAAGATTTAAAAACTACTACTAAAGATGGACAACAACTATTTTTTGCTAATGAGTTTGAATTTAATCAAGAGAGCAATGGAGATAATTCAAAACGATTTATAAGTAGATGTGGTAAATTTAAGACAAGTTCAGCTCAAGTAAAACAAGGAGCATCAGCAGAATTAACCCTTGTATCTAATCCCGTGTATTTAATTGACGATGAAGAGTGTAAGAATAATTTATTACTTTCTAAAAATAATTTTACCGAACATATAGAACATGAAGTTGAGGAATTTGATAATTTTGATATTGGGAATTTTAGATTGATATTTGATGTGATTGAGAAAATTGTGAATGATTAATCTTCTCTATTTTAGAGGGTATTTTATGTAAAAATACCCTTAATTTAATATCTAATTTTCAAACCCCTCAATCCTCCCATCTCTAGCCAACCCATACAAAACCCTCAAAACCTCCCCCTCATCACGCAAAACCTCCCCTTTCATCTCGTACAACCTACCATTTTCAAAAATAGAAATATCCAATATCTTATCCCCTTGTTTTAATTGAGCTATCTTCTTATTCACAAACTCTTTTTTCAAATACTCCTTAAAAAACTCTATACTTGATAGATAAATATGTTTAAGATTCTCTTCTGAACTCTGTTTAAAGATATATAAATCTCTTCTGTTTTCATGTAGGTACTCCCAAAGTTTTTGAGCCTCTTTTTTTCCTATATAAGCGTTCTGTTCATCTGCATAGTATAAGTAGCCTTTTTTAGTACATTTCAGAGGTCGATTATCTTTGGTGTAGTGTAGGAGTTGGTTTACGTAGAGTTCTCTAATAGTTGCAATAAAGGCTTTTAAATCATTACTATTTTTTTTGATTGAGTAAGTCACCTCTACTACTCTTCTTGCTCTTTTTCTTTCTGATAGTTCTACCTCTAAATCTGTGAATTTATTTATGTCTACTTCGGCTTTTTTTAGTGCTTTTCTTTTGAAGTCGGCATAAACTTTCATACTTTTAGGAACTTTTAAAATATCTTGTAACTTTTCAACATCAAATGTTCTTGAACCTATTTTGTTATACTCTTTTAAAAGTAGATAAATACGTTTAGAGTAAGTTGAATTCATAGGTAAGATATGTCTAAAATCAGCTAATATTCTTGTACCTATAATCTCTAATAGATATGGTTTTAATCGTTTATCAAACCGACAAGTAATAAACCCCTCATCATATTTAAAATATGAAAACCAATTTACCATCTCCCAACTATTTTTATCTCCTATAGGTAGCTCTAATGGTTTACTCATTAAAGATTTAACAGTCTCTTTTAACTGTTTACTGTGCCACACTCTGTTGGTTTTTTTCTCTAGCTCTTTTATTGTAAATTTATAATCTTTAAAATCCTCATCCTCTTTTGTAATAGCTGTAAATAGAGTCAAAATAACATCTATTTCTGCACGAGAAAGAGCATACCGAGCATTAACTATAATATGTGATTGTCTTGTATGGTTTCGTTTTGTTAAATCTGTAGTCAAAATATGTCCTTTAAAAACTTTGTCATATTATATCATAACCATTTTTGTTATTTATTAATTATGCCAAAAAATTTAAAGGTCATTTGTTATGGATAAAAGGTCATATTTCACAGATAGAAGGTCATCCCTTATGGATAAGAAGACACATTTAATGCTTCTAAAGCTCTATATTTCGGGCTTAAAAGAGCCTCTACAGCTCTTTACAGCTTTTACACTAAAGAAAGCATGTTGAAATATTTAATGCTAAAGTAGAAATATAACTAGATTTAGAGCTTATTTGATAGATTATTTAATAATTTAAATATGACGTTTTATCCGTTCTGATATATAAAGCATCTATTTCAAAGGAGTATCAATTCTCTAAATATAATTTTTTTAGTTAAAATTATGCCATTAAAAGATAAGTGAGTTTTTGTGTCAAATATCCTAACAGCATTCATGACTATAGTAAACAACCATCAAACCAATATCCAAAATATAACCCAAGGCAATAACAGAGCAAACAATATGGGAGAGGGATTAGAGAGTTACATAAAAGATGTATTTGCAAATACATTAAATGAAACTAACATGCAAAGAAAACTAGAGATACTCTCTGATACTTTCTCTTATCAAGGCAATAAAAACAATCCACCTGATTTAATCTTGAAAAATTCTGATGCAATAGAGATTAAAAAGCTAGAGTCCAAAAACTCAGCCATTGCCTTAAATAGCTCCTATCCAAAAGCCAAGCTATATGCCAATAGCCCCATGATAACCACAGCTTGTAGAGGTTGTGAGGATTGGAGCGAAAAAGATATGCTCTATGCTATTGGTCATCTACCAAAAGGAACACAACAGCTTAAATCATTATGGCTTATTTATGGAGACTGCTTTTGTGCTGATATGGAGATTTATGAACGAATAAAATCAACCATATCCCAAGGCATTAACACCATTCCCGATGTGGAGTTTACCGAAACAAAAGAGTTGGGAAAAGTTAAAAAGGTTGACCCTTTGGGGATTACCGATTTAAGAATTCGTGGAATGTGGCATATTGCGAATCCTACTAAGATTTTTGATTATGTTTATGCCTATGATGAAAATAAGGATTTCCAGTTAATGGCTTTGATGACAAAAGAGAAGTATGCGGGGTTACCTTTGGAAGATAGGGAAGTTTTAGAGCGTTTGGGTATTGAGGGGGTTGAGGTTTTGGATATTCGGATTAAGAGTCCTAATAATCCTGTGGCTTTGGTGGATGGTAAGTTGTTGGTTTTTAAAGTTTAAAAAGGGAAATAGAAATGGTATTAAAAAGTTTAATTTTAAAAAATTTTAGAGCATATAAAGATATGGAAATCAATTTTGATAATAATATGAATGTTATTATAGGTCAAAATGATATAGGAAAATCTACAATATTAGAAGCATTAGATATTTTTTTTGAAGGTAATATTATCAACATTGAAGGAAGTGATTTATATAAAGAGTTAGAGACAGGATTTATTGAGATAGGAGTTGAGTTTTTAATTGATAATTCAAAAGAAATAACTATTGATACAACCTATAAAACTACTCCTAAAAAAGAATTTTTATTAAATCAAGTAGGTAATTTAGAAATTATTAAAAAATGGGAAATAAAAAATAAAGATTCAAAAGTTGGAAAACCTAAGATTTATTTAAAAAGTTTCTATCCAAAGATTGAAAAAAATATTATATCTCTTAAAAATTTTGATTTAAAAAAAGAGTTAAAAAAGTTATATTCTGATACAGAATATAAAGAGAAAAATAAAGGTTCAAATGCTTTAATTAGAGAAGCTATCTACGAAAAATTAAATTGCTATACTGAAACTATAGAGAAAGAGTTATTAGAAATAGATATGGAAAAAGATGGTGGAAAAGATATATGGACATCTTTTGTTCAAAATGAATTACCATTATATTTTTTATTTCAAAGTGATAGAGCAAATAAAGATAGTGATGGGGATATTCAACATCCATTAAAAACAGCTACTAAAAAAATTGTTGCTGAATTTGAAGATGAATTTAAAAAAATAAAGGAAGGATTAGAAGAGAAACTTAATCAAATTGGAATTGATACGATTGATAAAATGAAAGATATGGGATTAGATGTTGCTGATAGCTTAACACCTAAAGTTAGAAATAAAAATTTAGATACACTATTCTCATTTACTCTTGAAAGTGATGATGGAATAGCTCTTAATAAAAGAGGTAGTGGATTTAGGCGAATGGTTATGTTAAATTATTTTAGAGCAGAAGCAGAAAGAAAAATAATAGAAAAAAATAATAAAAATGTAATCTACTCAATAGAAGAACCTGAAACTGCCCAACATCCAAATCATCAAAAAATGTTGATTAAAGCTTTACTTGAATTATCAAATAAAGATAATCATCAAGTTATTATCACTACACATACACCTGAAATTGCAAAAATGGTAAATGAAAATAATTTGATGCTAATTGATAAAGATGAAGATAAAAATCCAATAGTTATTGAAAATAATGAAAATAAAATAAGTTCAATTATTCAAACATTGGGTATTTTACCAAATATAAATATCCAAAAAATCCAAAAAATTAAAGTAGTTGTATGTTTTGAAGGTTATACAGATGTTAAGTTTATTGAAAATATAAATGAGAATATTGAAGAATTTAAAAACACCATTGATGTTTCTGATGACTCTGTACTGTTATTACCATTAGGAGGAAGTGCTTTACAACATTATGTAAATTATAATTATTTAGATAAATTAAATGTCCCTCAATTACATATTTATGATAGTGACTATAATCAACAAGATATCAAAATACACTATCAATATAAAAAATATATAGATGAAATTATTTTAAAAGATAATTCTAACTATGGATTTATGACAGAAAAGGCTGAAATCGAAAATTATATTCATCCTAAATTAATAAAAGATTGTTATAAGATTGATACTTGTTTCCATGATGGTGTTGAAAATTGGTTAGAAACTTGGTCTAAAAGTGATTTATCTGTCTTTATTAATAATAATACAGATAAAAGTGACCCTAATATTGAACCAATTTCAAGTAAAAGAATGTCAAAAAAACACTTATGTATAGAATTATCTAAAAAATTAACTAAAGAGCATTTAATTGAATTAGAAGCATTTGATGAAATTAAAGGTTGGTTTGAAAAAATAAGAGAGTTGTCAGAATGAACATAATCTCCCTATTCGCAGGAGCAGGAGGTTTAGACCTCGGTTTCAAACAAGCAGGTTTTAACACAATATGGGCAAATGAATACGACAAAGATATTTGGGAAACATTTGAAAAGAACTTTACCGAAACTACACTAGACAGAAGAAGCATAGTAAAAATTCCATCAACTGAAATTCCTGAAACATTAGGACT
>Ga0256827_10003118_pt1 | contig 10583 bp, 6 predicted proteins | sample CV84metaG_FD_185977 | JGI IMG/M metagenome (GOLD analysis project Ga0256827, IMG submission 185977) | Hydrothermal vent microbial communities from East Pacific Rise, Pacific Ocean - CV84 | ecosystem: Environmental > Aquatic > Marine > Hydrothermal vents | place: Pacific Ocean: East Pacific Rise...
CAGCATTTTATTGATATTAATAATACTTGTCCTTAATCGCCGGACAGGCGACTCCATTTTGCTCCCGAAACCTGATTAGTTTCGTATGATGCCGTTCGCTCAACGCACGTATCTGAAATATGTTATTTTAAAAATATTATTGAGAAATAAATATTATGTTGAACATACGCTTATATAACATTGGTATATAATACCAAATTGTTTTCCAAATGATACAAATAAAATTAATCAATCTCCCTGTTCCTCCCGATTATCGGGACAGGTTCTTCTCCAAGAGGGAACGCATTGAATATAAATTTGTGATAAAGATACGTCAATAGTTTACCATAAATCTTATGAGTCATTTTGTTTCGTAATTGGTATAATATATATAGCATTGATTTTTTTCAAAAAAAAAATCCCAAGCTAAAATTTAACTCGGGATTTCTTATATCTAAAAACTTAATGTTAGTCTTTGTAAATAGGAAGTTTTACAAGTACAGCTTTAAGTTGTTTATTTCTTACTTTAATAAATATTTCTGTTCCAAATTTCCAATAATTTGGGTTTGTAATATATGCCATTCCAATACCTTTTTTCATCATTGGAGACATTGTGCCTGAAGTAACTTCACCAATAACTTCACCTTCGGCATTTACAACCTCATAATGCTGACGAGGAATTCCTCTGTCAATCATTTCGAAACCTTTTAAACGACGTTTTGGTTTTTCTTCTTTTTGTTTTTCAAAAAGAGCTCTATCAATAAAATCGTTTCCGTCAACAAATTTAGTAATCCAACCAAGACCTGCTTCAATTGTAGATGTTGTATCATCAAGGTCGTTTCCGTATAGGCAAAAACCTTTTTCTAAACGTAATGTATCGCGAGCAGCTAATCCAATTGGCTCAATACCAAACTCTTCACCTGCTTCAAAAACAGCTTTCCAAAGTTTGTCAGCGTCTTCATTTGCTACATAAATTTCGCATCCACCTGAACCTGTATAACCAGTTGTTGAGAAAATAGCATCTTTAATTCCTGCAATATCAACTTTCCTAAAAGTATAATATTCCATATCTTCGATAGGAGTATCAACTAATTTTTGCATAGCTTTTAAAGCCAATGGTCCTTGTACAGCAAGCTGTGCAATTTCATCAGAAGCATTATACAAATCTTTACCAACTGTCATTCCCATTTCCTCAGCAATAGCCGAACAATGAGCCCAGTCTTTATCAATATTAGCCGCATTTACAACTAAAAGGTATGTTTCAGCATCAATACGGTAAACTAACAAATCGTCAACTAAACCACCTTTTCCGTTTGGAAATGCAGAGTATTGAACTTTGCCATCAGTTAATGCAGCTACATCGTTAGTAGTAGTTTTTTGCACAAACTCAAATGCTTTTGGTCCTTTTACCCAAAACTCTCCCATATGTGATACGTCGAAAACACCAACTTCTTTACGAACTTTTATATGTTCTTCGTTTATTCCTTTATATTGAATTGGCATGTTATAACCAGCAAACTCGGCCATTTTTGCTCCTAATTCAATATGATACTTTGTAAATGCTGTACTTTTCATTATATATTATTTTTTAGCAAATGTATTTAATTTTCTTTTTATTTCTTATGTTTTATAATAGATTTCTATTGTTGAAGTGTTGAATGGTTAAAATGTTCTATTGTTCTAGTGTTAAATGGTTCTAGTGTTGAAACAATAGCCATTTAGCCATATAACAATAGAACTAGCCATAGAACTAAACATTAAATCTAAAATGCATTATATCGCCATCTTGAACAACATACTCTTTACCTTCGACAGCCATTTTACCGGCTTCTTTAACTGCGGCTTCAGAGCCTAGTTCAACATAATCGTTATACTTAATTACTTCGGCACGAATAAAACCTTTTTCGAAATCGGTATGGATAATTCCTGCTGCTTGTGGTGCTTTTGTTCCTTTTTTGTATGTCCAAGCACGCACTTCGTCCTTTCCTGTTGTAAAAAAAGTTTCTAAACTAAGTAGATTATATGTTGATTTTATAAGTTTTGCAACCCCACTTTCCGATAATCCCATATCCTCTAAAAACATAGTTCTTTCTTCTTCGTCGTCTAACTCTGCAATATCTGCTTCGGCTTTCGCCGATATTATAAGTATTTCGGAATCTTCGTCTTTTACAGATTCTTTTACAGCATCTACATATGTGTTTCCATTTATTACAGATGCTTCATCAACATTGCAAGCATAAAGTACAGGTTTAATTGTAAGTAACTGAAATAATCGCACTATGTCTAATTCTTCTTTCTCTAGTTCGAGACTACGTGCAGATTTTCCTTGTTCGATATGTTCTTTTAATTTTATTAAAACATTGTATTCTCGTAAAGCATCTTTATCTTTATTTGTTTTAGCTTTTTTTTCAACCTTTGTAATACGAGCTTCAATACCTTCTAAATCTTTTAATTGTAACTCGTAATCAATAATTTCTTTATCTCTTACGGGATTAATTGTAGTATCTACGTGAGTAATATTTTCGTCATCGAAACATCGTAAAACGTGAATAATTGCATCGGTTTCTTTAATGTTAGCTAAGAATTTATTACCTAAACCTTCGCCTTTGCTTGCTCCTTTTACAAGCCCTGCAATATCTACAATATCAATAGTTGTTGGAATAACCTTTGCCGGATTATCAATTTCTACTAATTTATTTATACGCTCATCTGGTACAGTAATTACGCCTACATTTGGTTCTATTGTACAAAAAGGAAAGTTTGCCGATTGTGCTTTGGCATTCGATAAACAATTAAATAATGTAGATTTTCCTACGTTTGGTAATCCTACAATTCCTGCTTTTAAACTCATCTATTTTATTTTAGCTTGCAAAAATAACATTAAGTTTTTAAAGTGGAAAGTTAAGCTTGTAATTTTTAAATAATTAACGAGAGTCAGTTATAATGAATAAATTGTATAAACAAATAAACATTATAAACAGTTAAAAAATAAAATATGTTTCAAATAGATTAATATTCAACATCTACAACACATCTAAATCCTATCCAATTTGTAGGTTCGGTATAATGACAATTTGTGTTTTCTACCCCTCCAGTCCAATTACATCCACGAGCAACACCCTTTTCTGAAGTCATTTCAGATACATTATCATCAAAAGCATATATACCAATTTTATTTCTCCAATAATAAAATACCGATGATGTTAAACCTTTACTTATTCGGGTATTTACAGCATTATCCTTTTTTGCAACAGGAGGTGTAAAATCAGGTGTAACTATACCTTCATCAGGCATATAAATTGTTTCTGTTGTAAGAATTTTATCCCATTCTTCAGGTGTTGGTAACCTGTAATTAACTCTTTTTGGTACACCTACGCTTTTAGGATATTTTAAATGGTAGATTCTGTATAATTTGTTAATATATTGTGTTCGCCATTCGCAATATATAAGAGCCTGGTCGTAACTAACACCAACTAGAGGATTGTTATAAAAACTACTATTTGTAAAATATTCTTGAGATAAATCAACTCCATCAACAATGTATGATTTCCAAACAGATACATCAGGTAAAACTTCTTTATATTCAGGACTATTTCTTCCAAATTTTCGACCAATAGCATTTACAAAACCTAAGTAATCAATATTTCTCATTTCTAATACGTCGACGCCAAAATTTTTTGTTAATAGTACCGTACCCGGAGGAATACGACTCATTATTTTTGCAAAAATAGTACTATCAATTTTTTCAGGTAAATCCATTACTTGTCTAAAACCAATAAATGGTGATGGAGAACCATTCCATTTTTCTGATTTGTCAGTTCCTGCATTAACATAATATGTATTCCAACTACCTCCTTTTACTTTAGATACGGTATCAATCATTTCGGCAACATTTCCTAAAATGTTTTGTAGTGAGTTTGAGTTAGGTAAAGAGTTATCAGTTGTATATGGATATTTATGATATGTAAAATATTTCGTTAAAAATTTCTTGTACTTGACATCTTTATAGCTTTCGTTATAAATTACAGTATTATATGTTTTAGGTAAATCAGCATAATTAATAATAGTTGAATCTGTTGTAGAATATTTGTATAAATTACTGTTAATATAACTTCTTAAAGAATCGTCAAATTGAGTTTTAATGTTTGCTGTAAATGGTATTTTAAATTCTCTTTTTGGATATAATATTTTATTTTTCTTGTCTGTAGCAAAATATTCCCAAATTTCTTCTGAAGGTAATTTGAAATCACTTATTACATCTTTAATGTTAAATATGCTTGTAGCCCATTTATTGAATTCATTAACTGCTTCGTACGAGATATTTGTTACGGGTAGCTTGTCATTTTTAATATCTTTAAAATAATACATATAATTATCATTGTACTTGGCCCACAAAGTATCATTTGGAATGTATTTTTTCGCTTTTTCTATTTTACCACTATCAATAAGACTTATAATAAATTTTCTCCACATTCCATTTGTAACTTCTTTTGTTCCTACAAGAATCTCATTATACTCCTTAATATTTATAAGCCATTTGTCAACAGAGTCAACGTCATTTTTTATAGTATCTTTTATAAATTTTTTAAAATACTTACCGTAATTGTATGGATAATCTGTATAAGCCGAATAATTATATGTTCCTACCATTCTTAACAAACTATCTTTTCTTGCTTCATCTTTTACTTTAACTTTTACAACATACCTGAATCCAATTGTAGAATATTGAGCATCGGGTTCTACAAATCGTTTAAGCGATATTCCTGCTTTATTGATTTCTTTGTCGTAATAATTAATCATTGATAATCGGTAATCTAAATAATTTCCGCCAATTACAAGTCTTCCTTTTTTGTTATTTTTTTTATTATAAAAATCTTCAATAGAAAATGTAACTTTATCAGCCTCAGAAATATTAGTTTTATTTTTGTGCAAATTATATGCTTTCTCCCAGTTGTCTGTGTAACTATCAGCCATCCATTCCGAAACATTGCCGTCTAACCATTCAATTTCAGATGATAATAAATGATTAAAACGAGTTGCATACTTTTTAGTATTTTTATATGTTAACTGAATATCTTTTAGACTTACAGCATTAATTTCATTTTCATAGTTGTGCTCGTTTAAGTGGTTGTTGTATAGTATCTTGTCGTTTAATAACAAATCTAGTTTTGTTGTTTCTTCATTTCTTGATAGTTGTAAATCGCATAACCAATTATTGTTATCAATATTTTTATAATCAGATAAAACAAGTTCGTATTCTATTGTATTTGGTAATGAATATTCTATTGTATAGTTTGCTTCATTTGCATCTAAATATTTTTGATGAAAATGTTGTTTCCAATCTAAAAAAGCAAGTGCTTGGTAATAACTAACACCAACTACAGGGAATTTTGAATATTTATAGTTTGAATAATAAAAAGGATTTACATCGTAAAAATTGTTTATACTATTTTCTTTAGGATAATAAAGCTCTATTGTATCTAATGGAGCAACACAAATATCAACATTACTGGAATCAAAAAAAGAATATTTATATACTAAATTTTTATTTTCTTTCCATTTAATACGAATGTCAATTAGAGTATCATTAACATTAGTTTTTGAAACATTCTTTATCTTTATAATAGTGTATGGAGTGGTGTTATAACCATTGGTTTGTAAAACCCAATTAATAAATTCTTTATACTCTTTTACACTTACTTCGTATTTAGAGAAGTAAAAAGGTTTTATTATTTTTTGTATTTGTTCCGATTTAATATTGTCAATAATAAATCTACCATCATTATCTGATTTGTAATCATTTAAATAATATATTATTGAAGAAGGAACAGTTAAAACTTGATTTTTAGGATAGTATTTTTCAGTGTTACTATTTGAGTATGTTAAATATTTCTCAGGAGAAATATTGCTTATTCTATTCCCTTCGTTTATATAAACAAAATCTTTCATACCAGAGGCAAAAGGTTTTCCTGAATAATATGGTTCAAAAAAGTTTTGTTTTTTATTAAGAACAATGTTGTTTTTTTGATTTTCGCTTATTGTTATAAATCTTTTAATTTTTAGATTGTAAGAATTATGATTTACAATAGTGTTAAACTTTGGTCCCGGTAGTTCAATTATACTATCATTATTTTGGCAATAACTTTTCGAAAAGATTGAAATTGAGATTATTATTAATAAATATCTCATCTTAATAAGTTTTGTTGTTTTCATATTTACACTTTTAGTTAACTAAATGGTTGTTTTTAACACTCAAATATATCTAAAATAAGGGAAATAAACAAGTTGCTATTAATAATCTTTTGTACTAATATTTTTATAGTTTGTTAAATAATTTTTATAAGGAAGTTTATTTGTTGTTTACGATATGGTTTCCTAAATTAAAATTTAATAATTTTTTTTGTAACAATTTTGTCATTAGTAGAAATTGAAATGAAATATATCCCATTATTATATGAACTTATATTAATAGTATTAAAGTTATTTTCTAACACTCCATTAGAAATTATTTTTCCGTTAATGTTAGTAATATTATAAGCTGTATTTCTATTATTTACAAAGTTTATATAAATAATACCATTGGTTTTAGTAGGATAAATCCAAATGTTATTTTGTGTACCTTTCAGATTGTTAATATTTAAGCTATTACAATCGGGAACCCAGTAATTTCCTGATATAGTAATCATTGATAGTAACTTTATTGTATTTGAATAATAATCACCATCAATTATATTGTTATTTGTTAGTAGTTCTTTGTACAAATCGTTAAGCCAAGTTTGATTTGTAGTATCTAGCATTGCACTAACAGTAAAAGGTCCAATAAATGTAGCGTCGTTCCAATTGAATAAAGGGCTTCCGTTTAGAGTATAACCATTAGATATTGAGTCAACAATGGTATTTGTTGATGATATTAGCCAGGAATTTATTTTTTTTAATGCATTCTCGGCTCTTAAATCATTGTTAATAAGGTAATCTGTACCCAAACGCCAAGGAGCTCTACAGGCATTATATGAGTATTCTCCATCAGTTATATCTTCTAAATATTGTGTTCCTGCCGGTTCGGGATTAGTATTTGTGTTGATTATAAAATCAGGAATTAATCCTGTTGTTGGGCTGTAATTGCTTTGTAAATTGGATATTAATGAGTAACAGGTATTAACTACATTATTCCATTTGTTATCAATACAATTAAATACTTTAAAATGGTCTGTAATAAAATCAGAAGGTCTAGTTCCATAAAAATAATTAGCATCTGTTTCGTCGCACCAATCACCAAGTTTTACTGCCAAAGTATATTGATTTATTTCATCTTGTATAATTGCATTAATAATTACTTGTGCTTCAAATAAATAGTTTGTATTTCCATTGCTGCCCCATTGAATATGGGCTAATAATAGTGCAAATGCAATATCAATATCACCATCACTTGCTGCATCATCATCTTCGCTAGGAGAGTCGTTACAAGTAATTTGTTGCCAATCCATTAAATTGTTGTTTATATTGCTTGGGTGTGATTTGTAAAATTTATATAATCCATCAAATAAAATTTTTGCGTTTACATCGTAACCTGCAAAATATGCAGTTATCATCATTCCGTATCCTTGAGCCTCAGATACATTTATTGCTCCATCACCACTAAAAATGTAATACTCATCTGAGTTTCCGCAATCATTTTTTAAATATTTTTGTTTCCATTCATCGTAAAATATTTGTGTTTGATGGTCAAGCTCTGTTTGAGTATACAAATTAGGTTTAATATGCTTGCCGGTGTAATTTGTATGGTTTGGAAATGGTTTGTTTGTAATTTGTGCAAAGATTATATTTATTTTAAGAATAGTTATTAATAATATAGTAAGAATTTTCATGGTTCAATTTAATACTTAATGATAATCAAAAATATAAAGTATATTGTTAATAAACTAATATAAACTTAAATATTAGGTTGTTATGTTTAACTTTGTGTTAACTTATCAATTTCTAATTTTACAAAATCCATTAATTCTTTAATATAGCTTTCGCTAAAATTAAATTCGATACCTGCAGTTTTGTATATTTCAGGAATTGTTACTGAATAGCCTAATTTTAAAGCATCTTCGTATTGTTGTAGTGCTTTTCCGGGATTTTGTTTGTAATTACGCCAAATGGCAATTGCTCCAAGCTGTGAAATTGCATACTCGATATAATAAAATGGGACTTCAAAAATATGTAATTGTTTTTGCCACGAGTTTGCTTTAAAATTCTCAAAGCCTTTCCAATCTATAATTTTACTTCCAAACTGTTCAAATATTTTTGTCCATTCTGCTTCTCGCTCTTTGTTTGTATGTGTTGGGTTTAGGTATAGCCAATGCTGGAATTTGTCAACAGTAGCAACCCAAGGTAAAACACTCATTACACCAGATAACTGGCTTAACTTTGCACGTTTAAGTTCTTCTTCCGATTTAAAAAATACATTCCAATAATCCATTGAAATTAGTTCCATAGACATTGAGGCAAGCTCAGCTACTTCCGAAGGTAAGTTTTTAAATTCAACAAGTTTTATATTGCTACTTAAAAACGAGTGTATTGCGTGTCCGCCTTCGTGCATCATTGTTTCTAAGTCGCGTAAATTACCTGTTGCATTTGTAAAAATAAATGGGACATTACTCTCGTAAAGAGGGTAGTTGAAACCTCCCGGAGCTTTTCCTTCTCGTGCATCTAAATCTAAATAGCCAAGTTCTTTCATTGTGTAAAGAAAATCGCCATACATAGGTTTTAGTTTTGTGAAAACTTCAATAGATTTATCGGCAAGTTCTTCACCTGTTTCAAAAGGTTTTAATGGCGGTTTTAAATCAGCATCAACTTCTAAATCGTATGGTTTTAAGCTGTTGTAACCAAGCTTTGCTAAACGTTTTTTGTGTAGTTCCTCAATAATCGGAGTAACCGTTTTTTGTATTGTGTCTTGAAACTTTAATACATCATCAACCGAATAGTCGAAACGATTTAATGCTTTGTGCATATAATCACGATAGTTGTTAAATCCTGCATTTTTCGCAACTTTATCACGCTTTTCAATTAGTTTGCTAAGAAGTGTGTTTAGATTTTCTTTATCTTCTATACGACGGTTATTAATTAAAGTGTAAACTTCTTCACGTACAGTTCGGTCAGTATCTTTTAAAAAATTAGCAGCTTTGTGTAGGGTTAATGTTTCGCCCTTGTATTCTATTGTCATTTTAGCAGCAATAGCACCATATTCTTGTTCCTCTTTTTGTAATTCGGCAAATAAAGGAACGTTTTCTTCTCTAAAAAGTTCTATTTTATTTTTAAGGCCTCGCTTTAATATTAAGAATGAATCGTCAAGTTTATTAAAAAACTCAGAATTAGCTAGTTTTTTATCAAGAATATTCGATTTTTTAGAAATCTCAGGTTCTATTTTGCTCACAAAGTACTCAAATCTTTTGGCAAGTTCTTTGTTGGTAGTATCGCAAGTAGATTTAATATATCGCCAAGCCATTTCTTCCTCTAAAATAGAGTCTAACTCGCTACGATTTTCTAGCCAAATTTCTAATTCTTTTTCGCTTGATATTTTGCGTTGTTCTAAATCTAAAAAAAATGGAGCTAAATCGCTCCATTCTTTAATTTCTATATTATCTGGAATAAAATTCCTTTGTAATTTTGAGTTTATAATTTTCATTATAAATATTTTAATCTGTTTGAGTTTAATTTTTTATCAGAAAATAGTTTCTTAAATATAATATACTGTCTGATTACCTAATATTAGTTTATTTGAGTTTACTCTTCTTTCGATTCCTCTTCTTTATTCATATTTTTGATTGCTTCTTCGGTAATAATATTGTTATTTTTAAGAATATTATACCAGCTTACAACCTTTTTAATATCAGAAGTATATACACGGTCTTCGTCGTAGTTTGGCAATGCTTTTGCGAAAAAGTCTTTTAATTCTTTGTTAGGAGCTTTATGACTTATTGCTTCTTTACCTTCTGTTACTTCGTATATATTTTTGAAAACGTTTTTTAAAATCACTTCTTCGTCTTCTGTGTATATTGCTATATCTTCTAACGAGCTTATTTTATGGGTAGAAAAAGCAGGCATACGTTTTTTTGTCTCAAGCTGTTCTACAATAATACCATTTTTTGTTTGCGATACCATTTTATATAATCCCGGGTATCCTGAAATAGATAATATTCCTTTTAACATATATTAATTTATTAATGTTTATGCAAAGATTATAAGCTAAATTAAATTATGCAATAAAACTTTGCTTTTATTTTAATTAATTTCACACAAAAATAGTGTTGCTGCTATTTATCAGGTTTTTATGATTTTATTTTATTCTCAGAATGACGAAACTATTTGGTGTAGAATTAAAACTTAAATTTAATGCTGTCATACTGAGTCTACCTGCCGGTAGGCAGGTGTAACGAAGTATCTCGTTCTTCTGTTGATTATTCCTTGTTCGTCTGTTGGGTATTCAAATAGTTTTGAATAATCAACAGATGAGCAAGGAACATCCAATTATCAACAATTACCCCAGTATTTGCTTAACAATACCTGATATTATTTTACCATCAGCTTTTCCTGCAAGTTTTTTAGAAGCCATTCCCATA
>Ga0256827_10003119_pt1 | contig 10579 bp, 7 predicted proteins | sample CV84metaG_FD_185977 | JGI IMG/M metagenome (GOLD analysis project Ga0256827, IMG submission 185977) | Hydrothermal vent microbial communities from East Pacific Rise, Pacific Ocean - CV84 | ecosystem: Environmental > Aquatic > Marine > Hydrothermal vents | place: Pacific Ocean: East Pacific Rise...
ATCGAAATGGAGTGGGGCTGGTTCGTTTTATGGGTCGTGAGTCGGGGTGGATTGCTGCTTCGGCGACGCTGGCGAATAGTAATGTAAACTTTTGTTTGGTTCCAGAGGTGCCGTTTGATTTGCACGGGAAAAATGGATTTTTGGAACATTTAAAAACGCGGCTGGAACGAAAAGACCACGCCGTGGTAGTGGTGGCGGAAGGTGCTGGGCAGTCTCTTTTTGATAAAAGTACAAAGAAAGTAGATAAGTCGGGAAATAAAGGCCTCGATGATGTGGGGCTTTTGTTGAAAGATGAGATTCAAAAATATTTTAAGAAAGAGAAGATGGAGGTCAATTTAAAATATTTTGATCCGAGTTACAGTATTCGAAGTCGGCGCGCCGATGCGAACGATTCGATGTATTGTTTACGTTTAGGAAACAATGCGGTTCATGCGGCTCTTGCCGGATATACGAATATGATTGTGGGTTTGCACCATGATCGACTCGTCCATTTACCCATTCGTTTGATTGGGGATCGAAAGAAAATTGATTCACAAAGTTGGTTCTGGCAAACGGTTTTGCAAGCGACTCATCAACCTGCGGATATGACAAACCCAAAAACTAAGTAGAGGAAAACACATGAAAAGAATAATTGTATTATTTATCTATCTATTTGCTTCTCAGCTTTTTGCAGAAGAAGGAGACTATAATCCGATGCGGTTGTGGTACGATCAACCTGCTAAAGATTGGGAAACTCAAGCATTGCCGATTGGAAATGGAGAGCTGGGTGGAATGGTTTTTGGTGGGATTGCGAAAGAGCATATTCAGTTTAATGTGGATAGTCTTTGGACGGGGGATGAAAATCCAAAAGGGGTGTATGAAAATCCAAGACAGGTGAAAAAAACGGGTGTTGAGCACATGGGGAATTATCAATCTTTTGGCGATTTGTTCATCGATTTCGCACCAGGAGAAGGGTCTGATTATCAGCGGGATTTGGATTTGAAAACGGCTATTGCAACGGTTTCATTCGAGCGTGATGGGGTTACATACAAACGCGAAATGTTTTGTAGTCATCCCGATAAAGTGATGGTGATTCGTTTAACGGCTAGTAAACCAAGATCGCTTACAGGGCGAATTCGTTTGGTTGATTCTCGACCTAATCGGGGCAAAATAGAGGGAAAACAGATTTTGTTTAAAGGGACTCTTTCTAATGGAATGCTTTATGAGACCCGTCTAATGATGATTAAAGACGGTGGAAATTTACAGTTAAAGGCGGGAAACTTAATTTTTAAGAAGGCGAATTCTGTGACTTTGTTCCTCGTGGCGGAAACCAACTATAAAATGGATCGGGACTCGAATTGGCGAGGTGAGGATCCGTCTATGAAATTGAAAAAACGATTAAAACATTTGATCTCTAAATCATATGACGAGATTAAAAATGCGCATATTGCAGATTATCAACGTTATTTCGAGCGGGTAAAATTTGAGTTAGATCCTGTAGATGAAGAGATTCAGGAAATGCCGATTGATAAACGGATTGCTAGATGTAGAGAAGATAAAACAGCGACCGATCTTGGATTGGAAATGTTGTTGTTCCAGTACGGTCGGTACCTGCTTATCTCTTCTTCGCGTCCGGGTACGTTGCCTGCTAACCTTCAAGGTATTTGGAACAAATCGAATACCCCCCCTTGGCATTGCGATTATCATTCTAATATTAACTTGCAGATGAACTATTGGTTGGCTGAAACGGCCGGATTGCCCGAAATGGCACAGCCTTATTTTGATATGTTGGTTGCCGGAGTTCCTGTTTATCGGGAAATTACGGTTCGTAAATATGGAGCGGTTCCTGGCTTTGTAACCCGAATGAGTATCAATCCTTTTGGCGGAAGTGGATGGAATTGGAACATCGAAGGAACGGCTTGGCTGGCTCAACATTTCTGGGAGCATTATGCTTTTACTCAAGATAAAGTTTTTCTACAAACTACGGCTTGGCCTTGGTTGCGCGATGTGAGTCAATTTTGGTTAAAACATCTTAAAAAATTACCCGACGGAACGCTTGTTGCTCCTAATGTTTGGTCGCATGAGCACGGTCCTCACGAAGATGGAACGGCTCACTCCGAGCAGTTAATGTGGGATCTATTTAGCAATACGATTGCTGCAGGAAAAATATTGAAGGAAGATCCTGCATTTTTGAAAAAATTGGAAGCAGCTCGCAGCAAATTATATGAACCAAAAGTGGGTTCTTGGGGTCAATTGATGGAATGGATGGAAGAAAAACCCAAGCTTGAAAAGAGTCATCATCGACATACCAGTCATCTGTTCGCGGTTTATCCCGGGCATCAAATTTCCCGTTGGAAAACGCCAAAATTAGCTAAAGCGGCTGCTCTTTCATTAAAAACTCGTGGAACGGTTGGAGATAGCCGTCGCTCTTGGACTTGGCCTTGGCGAACCGCTCTTTGGGCGCGGTTGGGCGAAGCTGAAAATGCCCATAATATGATTAAAGGGCTTATTCAGTATAACTTGATGGACAATATGCTCACCACACATAAACCTTTCCAGATGGATGGTAACTTTGGCATAACCGCAGGAATTACCGAGATGTTATTGCAGTCGCACGAAATTGATGCCCGAACAGGAAACGTCGTGATTGAGTTGATCCCAGCTTTGCCAAAAGCATGGAAAAATGGTTCAGTCACAGGATTGCGTGCGCGCGGTGGACTGGTTATCGATATGCGCTGGCGTGCAGGAAAGATGGTTGATGCAAAAATTCGATCCGTTAATAACACTCCAACGTCTTTTATTATTCGTTTAGGTAGAACGAGGTTAAATGAAAGATTAGGAAAAAATCAGGCGTGGCGATTCGGAAAATAGGAATGGAGCTTCCGAAAAAAAATGAAAAAATGCGTCACGCCGAACGATCCCGCGTGGCGCTCGATTTTAACTGGCCGCAAGATCCTTTTAATATTGTCCTCGTTGAACCCTCTATTCCGCCCAATACTGGAAATATTTCACGACTCTGCGCGGCAACGGGTTCTGTGTTGCATTTGATTGAACCCCTCGGCTTTGATCTCTCCGAAAAACGACTTCGTCGAGCTGGGCTTGATTATTGGGATGCTGTAGATCTGCGAGTTTATCCCAACTTTCAAACTTTTCTCGATAAAAATCCTGATGGACAAAAATATTATTTTAGCACCTCAGGAACCTTGAAATATACGCAAGCAAGCTTTCGTCAGGGCGACTACTTTATTTTTGGAAATGAATCGTTGGGACTTTCCGATGACCTTCTTAAAACCCATGCGCAACGAATCTGTAATATTCCCATTCGTCTCGATCATGTCCGTTCTATCAACCTTTCCAATTGTGCCGCATTGGTGTTGTACGAAGCACTCCGTCAGATAGATAAATAATGGATAACGAAAAGAAGTTTTGAAGAAGAACGTATTCTATTTTTTGATAGGGAATCGTTCTAAAAGTTTGTTGGTCGCATTCTCAACCTGTTCGTGAAGGGTTCCTTTTGATTGACTTCGATCGATGGTTGTTTTTATGGAACCTTTCCAAACGCGGGCACCTGTTTTTGCGTTGTAAACAAGGATCGTTAATGTGCCAATCTCTGAGGAATAGATGTTTAAGTCAGGTTCTTTTTCGGTGTATGCCCAACTTCCTTTATCTTGATTATATACTAATCCGCCAGAAAAGGGCTGTCTGTTTTCTTCGCGACCCGTATCTGAATATTCTTTAGACTCTTTTAGTTTAATATAATAGACGATATGTAAATCTGCTTTGGTTTGGTCGGAGACTTTGGTTAATCCCATTTTTGCCCAATTTTCTTCGAGTATTTTTTGAATGTCTTCATGCACGAATGTATCTTTTTTATTTAATATTTTGGATGGAACAGGAATCCAACAATACGTTTCTGCTCTTTCAAAAGCGTATGTATTGTCTTCTTTTGTTTTGATGGACATATTCATGCATCCAGCCATTAAACCAAGTGTTAATAATAAAGTTATTCGTGCTTTCATTTTATTTTACTCCTTAATTGGGGAAGATCATAGAAGCTGTTTGTTTGTGTGTCTATGGAAAAAAGAAACTGGATTGTTCTAAAAAAGTAAATTCGGGAGAAGAGCTCTTTTTAAGTTGATGGTTTGACAAAGCGTATCATGAGGGGTAGCTTGCGCGAGATATGAATTTTTCCGACTTAGCACTAAATGAAAATTTTTTAAAAGCGATAGATGACGCAGGTTTTTCTGAACCCACTCCAATTCAGGCTGAAGCGATTCCCGTTATTCTTTCTGGACGTGATGTATTGGGCTGTGCCCGAACAGGTACAGGGAAAACGGCTGCATTTGTTTTGCCTCTTCTGCAAAGGTTAAATGACTCTTGGACTGCGGCTCGTGAAATTAGGGTTCGCTCTCTTATCCTTTCTCCTACTCGTGAACTGGCCATTCAACTTTCAAAAAATATTGAACTTTTTTCTACATATAGTGACCTCACTCACACTCTTGTACATGGTGGAGTAGGATTTGATGAACAGATTGTAACGATTCGCGCGGGCGTGGATATCTTAATTGCGACCCCTGGACGAATGCTTGATCTAATTTCCAGAAAAGCGCTTAAGTTGGATCAAATAGAACTTTTTATTGTGGATGAAGCCGATCGAATGCTCGATATGGGTTTTGCCCCCGACATTCGAAAAATTGCTAAGATGTTGCCGTCAAGTCGTCAAGCACTCTTCTTTTCTGCCACAATGCCGGCAGAAGCACTTCGTTTGGCAAATAGTTTTTTACGTAATCCAAAACGAATATCAACCGATCCTGTTTCTGCCGTTGCAGAAAATATCGAGAAATCCATTTATTACGTCGAAAAAAATAATAAATTTGCCCTGCTTGAATGGGTGCTTAAACGAATGGATTATGATCGAGTGCTTATTTTTTGTCGAACGCGTCGCGGGGCCGATTTATTAACCGAACGAATGCAAAAGGCGGAACTACCTATTGCTGTTTTGCATGGCGACAAACCGCAAAAACAGCGAGAACAGACCGTAGAAGATTTCCGATCCGCCGAGGTTCCGCTACTCATTGCTACCGATTTAGCCGCTCGCGGAATCGATATCGAAAATATTTCGCATATCATTAACTTTGATCTACCCAACGATGCCGAAACCTTTGTACACCGTATTGGACGAACCGCTCGGGCAGGTGCATCTGGAAAAGCGCTTAGCTTTTGCGATCCAACCGAAAAAAATTATCTACGCAATATCCTCACGCATCTCGGCGAAGAAATGGAAGTAGTTCTTGAGCATCCTTTTCATAGTGAACAAATCATGAATTATTCGGGGCGTGTGCAAACCAAACATTCTCCAGAACGATTAGCAGATAAAAAACGTCGAGGCAAAGAAAAGACGTGGAGACTTGCTCCATCAGAGAGCTCGAAGCTTCATGCAAAAAAGGAGGGAGGAAAGAAAAATGCGCGACGGAATCCTAAAAAGAAAAATCAGATTTAACCATGCGCGCAATTCTTCAGCACGAAGGGCAATGGCTCTGCTTTGAACATCCAAAAAAAATCTTAAAAACGAGGCACCTAGAAGAGGTGTTGCCGCTTTTAGAAGAAGCAGAAAACTCGAATCTCTTTGTGGCTGGATTTGTCTCTTATGAGGCCGCACCCGCTTTTGATTCCGCCTTCCAAACTCGACCAAATCATTCCTTTCCTTTGCTCTATTTAGGCCTTTTTCCTCCACCTATTCTATTAGATCATCTCGAAGCCGTTTCGTCTTTCGAGTTGGGGGAGCGAATACCCGACATTTCAAAAGCCACGTTCACCAAAAAGATGGAACATATAAAAAAGGAAATTGCCGCGGGTGCAACGTACCAAGTAAATTATACACACCGACTTAAAGCGCCATTTTTTGGTGATGCATTTTCATTTTTTTCAACACTCGTGCACGGTCAAAAAACACAACACGCCGCCTTTATTCAAACGGAAGATTTTTCCATTTGCTCCGCTTCGCCCGAACTCTTTTTTCATCAAAAAGGGAAAGAGATTATTATGCGACCCATGAAAGGAACGGCACCCAGAGCGCTCACCTTTCAAGAAGATGAAAAACAAAGGAAGAGGTTGCAAAATTCATCAAAAGATCGTGCCGAAAATATTATGATTGTTGATATGATTCGAAACGATCTAGGACGTGTTGCTATTCCAGGAAGTGTTGAAGTTGAAAATCCTTTTCATTTGGAAAAATATCCAACCGTTTGGCAGATGACTTCCACCGTAAAAGCTCAACTAAAAACCCCGTCATTAAGTAGCCTTTTTAAGGCGCTTTTTCCTTGTGCTTCGATTACCGGTGCACCGAAAGCAAAAACCATGGAAATTATTCGAAATTTGGAGTCCTCACCACGAAATATCTACACGGGAGCCATTGGCTTTTCTGCACCAAACAAGCAGGAATCTTGTTTTAATGTCGCCATTCGAACGGCCTTAATTCATCACAAAATGCATCAGCTTGAATATGGGGTTGGTGGTGGAATTGTGTGGGATTCTCTGGCCGATTCCGAATGGGAAGAGACCCAATCAAAAGCCCTTATTTTAACGCAGCCACATCCCGAATTTCAATTGATTGAGACCATGCTTTGGGAACCTAAAACAGGAATCTTTTTACTAAAAGAACATCTAAAACGTCTTTCAGATAGTGCGAATTATTTTGATATTCCACTCGACCTTAATGCGCTACGTTGCCAGATAGATCGTGTAACAAAAGGCCTAAAAGAGTATCCGCATAAAGTTCGGCTTTTACTTTTTCAAACGGGGAAGTTCTCCTTGGAGAGTACTCCATTTTCTTTACCTTCCTCTCCTGTACGAATCTCAATTTCAGACACGCCTATTTCAGAGCACTCACCTTTTCTTTTTCACAAAACAACTCTTCGCACATGCTATGAAACGGCAAAAAAAATGAAGCCAGATGTCGACGATGTGATTTTGTGGAATGCTAAAAACGAAGTAACGGAAAGCACGATTGCTAACGTAGTCATAAAAAAAGGAAATCAATTTTACACTCCACCGATTTCCGCCGGACTGCTTCCCGGAACATTCCGAAGTCATTTGCTCGCTAAAAAAAAGATTCAAGAAAAAGTGATTCATCTAAACGAATTAAAAACAGCAGATGAACTCTTTTTGATTAATGCATTAAGAAAATGGCAGCCCGCTTCTTTGATTTAGTTCAATGGGGCTAGCGTTTTTATTTATATTAACTTTATATAAATAACGTCCCAGGCACAATATAAAACTTGACAAGACGTGTATAAATAATGTGCCCAGGCACAATATAAAGATTGACAAAACAAGCGGGTTCTAATCCCTAAATAGAGAGAATTAGAACGAGTTTATGTAAGAGTGTCAGTGGTGGGCGCTATTTTGTTTTTTTTGTTTTAGGTGTTGTTGACTGCTCTTTTGATGGAGGGTTTCGGAGGCGAAGTCGATGAGGAATATGATATGTTTTCATAATTCGTTGTGTGGCGGCATCAAAGGTTTTTGCATCAAGAATAATTTTTGAGAAGCTAAAACTGGGAGTACATTCAATGATATGAAAATCATTCAGGGGATGTTTAAAAGCGGCTTCCATGTCGGCAATAGAACGGATCTCTTTTCCATTCACTTTGCTAACAATAAGCTGAGAAAGATCGTGGTAGCCTAAATTGTATTGGTCGGGAAAGACGTCAGCAAGAATGATTAAACGCCGGTTTTCTCCTTGTTTTTGAGCATCCATTTCACGATAAACCCGTAAGCGTGGGGGGATGCTTTGATTCCCCCAAGCTTGAAGATAAGGATTATCGAGTTCTCGAAAAACTAAACCACCAGCAAAAAGATAAGGGGGCGGCTGATTGTGCCGTGTGTCTGGAATAAGATCCGCAGATGGCGGAATATTTTTTAGTGGAATTTTAAGATCTAACTCTTTTCCATCACGTAAAACTTTGGCGGAGATCACATCTCCCGCAAGATGTTTGTCGTTAGGGATAAGATTAAAGTTAAGTCTTCCATAATGAGGGTGAATATATTTTCCTTCGCAATCGATTGCATGTCCATCGAGTTCAAGGAGTAAATCATTTGGTTTAATAATTCCGAAGGCAGATCCTGCTGCCAGTGTGCCTTGAATTCGAACGCCACGAACGGGACCTTTTAGCCCTAAATATTTTGCTTGCGCGGCACCACGGTTGTATTGATACGTAACGCCTAGTTGTGCAAATTTGGGGTAGGTGGGCATGGCAACGGCTTTTAAGTATGTTTGAATGACTTCGGCGGGAAGAACAACCATCTGGTTGTTGCTTTGAAAAACAGTGAGTCCAACTAGTTTTTTATCCTCATTTAAAAGGGGTTCTCCGCGGCCTCCATTTTTAAGATCTGTAATAAAATAGATGCCTGGATAACGGAAATAGGGAGTGTAGTTTGACCAAGAAACAACATGAGAAAAACGACAAGAAGCGGTCACGAGTTGTCCGTTTTGCCAGTTAGCGCAAGAATAGGTTTTTCCTTGTAATTCTGGGGCGATTTCTATGGGTTTTAGATCCTCAAAAAAAGTGGGGTCATCTACTGTGATGAGGGCGAGGTTGGCTTGAGGATCGGAATGGATAATGCGGGCAGGATGGCGAGGGGGGCGGTCAAATTTTTCGACCTGAATCAAGGTGGCATTTGCCAGATAATCCGCCATAACAAGAATGCGATTTCCCGAGAGTACAATTCCAAAGAATCGACGAGAACCGGGTTGAGATTTTTGCCACGGCCGATATTCGTTCCATTTTTGATAGGTTACTCGAACGGTAACGAGTTGATGTTTGATAGCGGAGTTTTGTTGCGCAAAAAGGGGCAACGTTATTCCAAGAAAGATGAGTAGGGTTATTAATTTTGTTTTCATAGATTTCGGTCTTTTGGGATCGCATAATTTTTAAGAATTTTCACATGGGCTGCATCGGCTTTTTTTCGATCCAGCACGGTAATGGCATTGTCATATTTAAAATGAATAATATGTTGTGGCGCGGTACATTGTTCAAAGGCCTCTGCAAGGTCTTTAAGGGTGCTAATTTTTTTGCCGTTTACTTCATCAACGATTTGATACAAAAAACGAGATTCTTCGGCATTAACAGCATCGTCAAGTCGGCGAATCTGAATAACATGTGGAACATCGACGAGCTCATCTTTTTCGATTGGGCGGAAATAAAATTCATAGAGTAATTCTTGGTTAATGTTTTTAAACCAAGTTGAACCGTAGGTCATTAGGGTGTTCCGATTAAGTGGAACAAAAACTAAACCTGCGTAAATATAATATTTTGGACGTTGTTCAAAGAGTTGTGCTTGAAACTTTGTAGGGTTGTAGTGGTTAAGTTTTACGCTCTTTGTTAGTGATTTTCCGTCACGAATAATTTGAACGTCGACGGATTCTCCTTTTTGTAGTTGGTCCACGATAAAGTCATATTTAAGACGGAGGCCATTCCATTCGAACGTTCCATCATTTGCAATAGGATTTCCATTGATATGTGTAATGATGTCGCCTTTTTGAAGTGTATCTCTTGCACTACATTTTTTTACAACCATTTCAATTCGGATTCCGCTTTCTTCTGGTTTCATTTTGGCATAAGCGCGTGCTGCAGGGTTTTCCATAGCAACAGTAATAAGACCTAATTCGGGGTAGCCATTATATTCCCCATCTTCTAAATCTTTAAACAAATGCTTTATTATAGTGGTTGGAATAAATAATCCCATATTTTCAAGTTGTCTATTCCCTTCAAAGGCGACACCCACCACTTTTCCATTTTGAATAACGGGTCCCCCGCTATTGCCCGGATTAATAGCCGCATCGGTTTGCACAATCAAGTGTTGATCAACTCCTGTATGCACATATTGTTGCATTTCGATACGCGAAACCACGCCACGAGTAATGGAAAGACGTTTCCCGCCTGCAGGATAGCCATACGTAAAAACTTGTGAACGGATTTTTGGAAGTCCCGCAATTTCAAGTGCCGGAACATGATCCAAACGTTTGGGATTTAGGAGTTCCAAAACAGCCAAATCACAATCATGGGCAATGGTTTTTATTTTAGCAGGATAGGGATTTGGATCGTTATGAAAAAAGACCAATATGATTGCACTATTATTTACGACATGTGCATTGGTTAAGATGCGTTTGTTTGAAACCACAAATCCAGAGCCTGTTCCTTTTCCTGTGGATCCAGAATCCCAAGGCGAATACCAATTAAATACATTATATTGATTTACAATTTTAACAACCGACTCTTCAATTTTATTTGTTTGTGCCTGTACGCTACTTATCAGTAGGAGCACGCTCCCGACATACCAGCTAATTTGTATCCAACGTTTCATTTTTTTCTCCAATATAAAATCCCACTCAATCTAAACTTCATTTGTTTTGATAAAAAGAAAGAAACCAATTTTTTTCGGAGAAGAACAAATAAGGGTATTGTTTCACAAGCCTTGAACAAATTATAGATTTCTATACGCTTACTCTTTTAATGAAAAGGAAGATCAGATGAAAATAAGAGAGATCGTGTTGAGCCTATTTTTTATTGGAACAAGTGCTATTTCCAAAGAAGTTAAAATC
>Ga0256827_10003120_pt1 | contig 10577 bp, 9 predicted proteins | sample CV84metaG_FD_185977 | JGI IMG/M metagenome (GOLD analysis project Ga0256827, IMG submission 185977) | Hydrothermal vent microbial communities from East Pacific Rise, Pacific Ocean - CV84 | ecosystem: Environmental > Aquatic > Marine > Hydrothermal vents | place: Pacific Ocean: East Pacific Rise...
AGCACAAACTTACATATTATTCTATTTAAAACAACAATAATATGTTAATATAAGTTATTGCAAATGACTACGCAACACACTTACTAATTGTGCCGCTGGAATTACACCTGACTGACGAAATAGTTGCTTTCCTTGTTTAAAAATCATAATTGTAGGTACTCCCTGAATTCTCCACTTCTGAGCTATTGATTGGTTCTTATCAACATCTATCTTTAAGATACGAACTCTATCACCTAGTTGTTTTGATACATCTGTAAGAATTGGCCCCATCATTTTACATGGTTGACACCATTCTGCACTAAAATCAAGTAATACTGGTTTTTCTCCGTTTATTATTTCATTAAATTTACTCATAATTAAATAATTTATTTGAGAAAAAGCATTACCAATAATATACCATTTATCTTAATTCTGACATATTTTCATATTTCTCCCTTATATTAATATATAATGGATTATTAATCTGAAAGATTTCCTTATCGATACTTTTTATTTGAAGAACTCCAGGAGATGTACCTGTAAGAAAACAAGCATCAAACTTATTAATATCGTTATAATCTACCTTTAAAAATTCTATTTCAATTTTTAAGGATTTAGCAATTTCAAATACTTTACTTCTTGTAATACCTGATAATACATCTTTATTACCTGCAGTAAAAAGTTTGCCTCCTTTTATAAAAAATAAATTTGAACGACTTCCTTCTGTTATTTCTCCATTTGCATTTACCAATATCGTTTCATAAATACTATTTGAATCAATAATCGAGTTTGCATTACCTCTAACCTTCCAATTAGATACTTTTGCCATTGGCTCTTCTCGGGTATCAAATTGAAGCATAGTAGCTACTCCTTCTTTGATTTGACTCTGAGTGGGATAACGAAAAGGAATTGCATAAAGAAACACTTTTGGCTTCATTTGAGAAAATGCAACAACAACTTTTAAATTCCCATGCTTAATACTATTTCTATTGATTAAATCATTAATATTTCTTTCAATTATACCAATATTTATTTTCTCAAAACCCTGAATAATTAATGAGTCATTTAATCGATTAAGATGATCTAATAAAAACAATGGCTTTGTTTTACCTACCTTTATTACCTCATAAACAAGACCTGATCTTTCTGCAATATATGCAGGAAAACTCCCAATTGGTTTAATTGCTCCATTCTCAGAATAATATTTTACATCTAAACAATATTTCATGACAGATATTTTTAAACAAATATAGCCCGCAGAACAGGCTATATAGTGGTTAATAAAAAATTAATGAACTACTCTTCAAGAGCTTCCATCAATTCCTCTGATAATTCAAGATTATGATATACATTTTGCACATCGTCATCATCTTCAATTACATCAATAAGCTTCATTACTTTCTTGGCAGATTCTACATCAAGTGTTTCTGTATTAATAGGAATACGCTCAAGATTTGCACTTTCGGGTTCAATATTAAGTTCTTCTAGCTTCTTCATCATTGTACCGAAGTCTTCCATAGCTGTTGTAACACTAATCATTCCCTCTTCAGCTTCAATATCTTCAGCACCAGCATCTATTAATTCAAGTTCCAACTCTTCCAAATCTATATCATTTTGAGGAAAATTAAAAATTCCTTTTCTATCAAACACAAAGCTTAATGAACCATTCTTACCCAATGAACCACCATATTTAGTAAAATATGACCTAACATTAGAAACCGTGCGTTGCAAATTATCAGTAGCACATTCAACAAAAATACCTATGCCGTGTGGTGCATAGCCTTCATAATTAACCTCAGTAAAATTACCACCACCTTTTTCACCAGCTTTCTTAATTGCTCTTGCTACATTATCCTTTGGCATATTTACACCTTTGGCATTGGAAATTGCTAATCTCAATCTAGGATTTGCATCTTCATCAACTCCTCCTTCTTTTACCGCAACAGTAATTTCTTTTATTACTTTTGAAAACATTTTAGAGCGTTTAGCATCTAATGCTCCTTTTTTACGCTTTATTGTTGACCATTTACTATGTCCTGACATATTGTTATGAATGTTAAATTGTTAAATTGTTTGTTGTTACTTTCCACTTTAGCCTTTTTACTTTAGCCTTTAACCCCTATTTATACTACATTTATCTTATTAAACAGTTCCTTTCTGTATAAACCTCCAATTTGAATTGTTTTCATTTTGTGTTCTATTAGAATATCTGGATATTTAATTGAGAATATTTTATCTATATTCACAATATAACTTCTGTGAGTACGAATAAATAAAGTATTGGGTAAAATTCTCTCCATCTCTTTCATGGTAGCATGAACAGTATAAACATTATCTGAAGTATGAATTGTAACATAATCCTTTTTAGCCTCAAGATAATATATATCACTAACTCTAATTTTATTAAGCCTATAATCTGCTCTTACAAAAATATAAGATTTAGATTTTTCTACTATTTCATTATTGGAAATATTTTCAATATAATTATTGAATAAAGTATAAGCTGATTTAATATTAAATAGGAGTTCTAAATCTTTTAATGGCTTCTCCATTAATGAATAGGCATCTATACCTTCAATGGTAGAGTTACTTACCTTATCCTCTCCATTAAGAGCAATTAAAGGAATGCTTTTATTAAGTTCTTTCGAAAGATTTACTATTGAATATTCTTCTGAGAGAAACAAATCTGATATAATAATATCCACATTATTATTCTCAATAAATGAATTTACCAAATTAGGTTTTGGTAAAATACCTACAACTTCAAAACCTAAATCAATTAAACGTTCTTTTAAGGCTATTTCTACATAAGAAAGATCTTCCACAAGTAATACTCTTATTGACTCCATAATAATATTGATTTATATTAATAACATCGACAAAGATAGATATTTTATCGATGAAATAGAAACATAAAAACAATAATAATTCTAAGTAAGAAAACTCAAGTATTTAAAATTGCTATCAATAAAAAAAACTCTATAGGAAAAAACCTATAAATCAATCATTGTTCTAGTAACCTTATTATCAGGAATCATGAAATTAATTCCAAATCGGAAATTAGTATATTTAATATTCTGAGGAAACATTACACCATAAAGATTATCTGTAACAAAATATACTTGAACTGGGTCATAATTAGCAACAAAACCTAAACCTACATTAAAATAACTACGATTTGCTATAGAATAATTTGCTGTAACACCAATATTCTCATTTATCTTACGATAGTATGATGCTGTAAATGTAGGAATAATCTTTCCTTTGTAAATATCCATTCTTAAAAGAGCTCCAACATTATCCACATCTGTAATTTGATAATTAGCACCAAGATATACTTTAGCTGTAAGAGGAACAATAAATCTTTTTACTTCACCTTCTATCTCAAACATAGCAACAACAGAGTCTTTAATATCTTGTATCTTCTGATCTTTTTCTTCACCTTCTAATCCAACTAATTGATTAAAGCCAATACCTTCATACTTTATTTTAGAATTAGAATAATAGCTATAAAGCCATCTATCGAACTGAACATATCCAAGGTCAAGTACGGATGCTGAAAAGCTCCATTGATCATCTAGTTTAAATGTAGCTCCTAAATCAAAACCCATTCCTATATTTGAACCTGAAAAGCTATACTCCCCAAAACCTACATCCTCAAGAGTGTCTTTTTTCTCCATTGGCAAAGAGGTATTAACTCTAAAATCAGTCTCAATATCTAAATAATAATAATCTTTAGTAGTAGTAACATTAAAATCCATATTCTCAGTGTTAATGGCTGACTTACCAAAAAGCAATTTAGCCTTTACACCAAAATTCCATTGTTCATTCAAATTATAAGCAGCACCAAGTGCATATTCACGATAATGAATAGCTTTTAACGAAATAGGATCCAAATTTACAGTCTCACCAATATAAGCACCATTCCCCTTAGCAACAAGTCCGATTAAATTCTTAGAGTAGTATTGGTCAATACTACTAACATCAGCAATAGATGCTGAGAAATACCACTGCTGCCATTTCATTCCAAAGTTTAACCATTGTTGATTTGCACTTGCTCTAATGATATTCTTATCCTTGATATTCTCATAAACATTATCAAAATCATAATGTAGAGAATCATCTGAAGTCTTTGTAAAAAACTGATTATACTTAGCTCCACTTGTACCAAAACCACTATGTACTGATGATAAAGCTGGAAAACCTGCATGATATTTATAATCAGGCATAAAAGCAGGATTCATAAGATTAGTTTGAGGAACTTTCCTCAAACTATACATTCCCATATCGTATTGTGCAAAAATACTATTTGATGATAAAATGAAAAAGCAAATCAAAATAGCACTAAATACTTTTATAAAGTTATATTTATATATCATATTTATCATCATTAAAAATCAATTTTATATTTCCCTTTAGCTGAAAGCTCAACAGAGATTTTATAATCACTATAAATTTTCACAAGCTTAGAACCTTCATCATAAGTTTGAGCTGTTGCTGAAATAATAATAGTTTCAGCTTTTTTAAGACTTTGCAACTTATGATCTGTCAAACTAATAGTAGTCATAAAATGAACAGGATCAGAAACTCTATAGTCAGGAGCATTGCCAGGAACAGCTGAAGTAATAACTTGCTTTTGACCACTAAAAATTGAGTCAAAAACTACTGAATTTGAATCAGCAAGGTATAATTGCAATTTTGCATTTAATGGGAAGTAGTTTAGAGCATTAATATTTAAGTCTATACTCTCCAAATCATCAATATTCAAATCCTCTCCTAAACTAAATTCATTAGTATCTTGCATCGTAAAACTCATAGCTCTTCCATAAAGAGGCACCTCTAATTCCAATCTAACACCAACATTACTAGTATCAAAAACATAATTAGGCACTACAGCAGAAGTTGGATTTGACAATACACTACCACTATAAACTAATTTATGGGGATTAAGACTTACAATGTCCTTAATATTTGAATTGGAAGAATTAAATGCAATTCTAGTGGTATCATAACCTCCAACATTATTAAAGTCTGGACTATTAATAGGAACAGTTGGCAGTTGTGGACTAGTAATATTCATTTTTACCCCATTCTTTTCAACATATAAATCTGTAAAGGTGAGGTCTAAAGGTATACCTATACTATTAGTAAAAATCATTCTTAACTCTGGATTTTCTAATGAAATATCAGAATAATGAGAATTATCAAAAATACTTATTGGAATTTCTGCTTGGTCAATAGTAAAGGTTTTTTGATGGAAATACCCATAAATTTCATAATAATCGAATGACCTAAGCGTTTGCTTTATATCAAATGTATAAGGCGAATTATCAGATCCATTTCCTCTAACAAAAAATATCTTCACATATTCAACAACTTCATTTGGACTACTAGAATTTTGGTTGAAATTAATATAGTAATCTTGCAAATGTACTGATACGTTTACGGTATTAGATGTGCCTCCGGTATATGGGATATCCAATTTTTGATAAAAAGAACTTCCATATTTCGTTATTTGTGGAATAATAATTACAATACTACTAGAATGATTAATATCTGTAGTTATTTCTATATCCAAATATCCATCTTTAACTAGAACACTATCTATTCTTTCATTGTTATCACCTTGAAAATTGCTTTTAACTAAAAAGAATGGTGAAGATGCCGAATCACCAGGAAACATTCCTGGAGGAATAGGGAAGCTAATAGAAGTATCTCTCGATTGATCAGGAAAAGAAATAATATCAGCAGCAAAATTAGAAATCGTATCACCAACAAATACCATACTTAATAAGCCATCTGGATATTCTTTCCATATATCACTACTATTATCAATAATATTTTGCATACCAAGGTCACCATAAGTAATTGGCACTGCCAAAAGTGGGTTAATGCTCCCTCCTGCAATTTTATCAAAACCAAGCCTTTCTTTATAACAAGAAGCCGTTGTTACTAGAAGTAACAACATAAATGTCAAGACTTTATATATTTTATTATTATACATATTCTATAATTGTATATTTCATATTTTCTTAAAAAGTAATCGTCCTAAAAAAGAGGTTAAAATTAGTTAATTCATTTTTATAAACAAATTATTTTAACAAATAGTTGCTTACAACTCTTCCTTTTGCGCTTATTAGACGAAGGTTTTCCTTATTAGTTGTCTTATAAATTTTATAATTTTTACTAGCTGAAAACTCGTCTTTTGCAACAAAAACACCATTATTACCCGCTGATACAAATTGCTGATTGTCCATATCATACATCATAAAGGTTGTACTATCTTCTAGCAAAACATTAAATGGAGTGAACATATTTTCAACATTTATTTCCAATAATTTTGACCATAATAATTCATGTTTTTGATTGTAAATAAATATTTCATTATTGTCATAAAACACAAATTCTTTTCTACCATCATTATCAACATCAATTAGGGTAAAATAATGATTTTTAGAGAAATCTCTCAATAAAAATTTCTGTACCATTCCCTTATCATCAATAGAAATAAGGCGACCTAAGCGATCCGTTGTAACCAAATTATTACCCAACTTATAGAAAGCCGTTTTACTATTATTTGTAAAAGCAAGTTTTGCTTCTATTCGAGCTTCTCCCTTCCTATTACAAAAAACTACATTACCAGCAGTATCTGTAATTAAAAGAAAATCTTTTGAGCCAAGTTTAAAATATTGAACAGAATTATTAACTAAATTAGTCATTCGTGGATTTTTCCAACCTTTTGTCTCTTCTCCCCCACTTTTATAATTATGTATAACACCATCAGCAAGGGGTACAATTATTCTATAATTCTTATTTCTATCATAATCTACAATTGTCATTGCAGCAGTAGCATTCGGAATTATTGGTTTAGGATAATCCTCAACTCTATTGCCGTTTAAATCAAGCATATAAACATATTTCTCTGAATTATATACTACTTGATATTTTCCGTTTTTGTAAAAATCAATTGATTGAACTTTACCAAGTGGTAACTCTGCCACGGGAATAGCCCACATAATCTCTCCAGCATTACTTATTCGATACATCATATTATGATTATCAAAAACAATAATATCGTTTTTCTTAGTTTTATGATTATATACTACATAAGGTCCATTCACAAAATCATGATCAAGAGCAACTTGCCACGAAACGGCTTCTTCCTCTTCATTCAGTTCTGTTTTATTAATATTTACAGCAGTATATACTCCATCTTCACCAGAAACAAATTGAATACAAGCATCTCCAAAATCACTTATTTTCATTGCCGATTCTTGCAAATATCCAATCGTATTGCTTGAAACAAAATTCTTAAAAACCTTGTCAAAAGCATGCATATTGGCATATAACATCACATTAGCTTCAGGACTAATATTGTCATAAAAGTCGGAAAAACCTTCCCTTTTTGCAAGGGTTTTATTAATCAAAATATTATCAATATATTTTTTAATGACACTAACTTTAGATGCAAAAACAACATAATCACCTATAATAGAATAATATGTGTTTTGAATTGGACTAAACATATCACCAAATATATTTGACAACAAATATGGTAAAGGAATATAGTTGATTTTATACGTTCTATAATCTATTGTATCAATATCTACTTCTTTATATTCGGAAGCAATCTTCATTAATTTACCCAGAGTTTGTGAAGATTCTTTGGAATCGTAGGTATTCATTATCGCAAATGCTTCAGATTCATTTTTATTAGCTTTCTCTTTCAAAAGACAAAATGCTAATTCGTTTTTAATCCAAGGGTAGAAATAATCTCTAACATCAATCATCAAGTCAGCTTTATAAAGCTTAATTGACCTTTCATCTTCAACAGAATAATCACTAGAGGATTGCTTTTCCATATATTCATTCATTTTATTTACCCCTTGATAATATACGAATGAAGTCTGCGAAGGAATATGATTAAATATTTCAATATTTGGAGCATCATATTGGCTATAGCCTGTTAATCTACCATTTGTAGAATCAGTATCAAAACTAAAACCATTAAGAGAGAAATGATTAGGACTTGAATTTAAATCAAGAACAGAATAACTACTTAAAGCACTTATTTGTTTAACATTATTCATATAATCTTTACTAGCATAACTAGAGATTAAACGATAAAGGTATCGATAATTAATAAATAATGAAGCCTTCGAATCTTTTCCTGCTATTCGAAGCATTTTACTAATATTCTTCTTTTTAGCTTCTTTAATATTTAAAGACTCTAGTATTAGCTTCTCTATCAATTGAGAATTATTACTAATACTTAAGTTACCATGCTGAAACACAAGATATACTTTCTCTTTTAATAATTTAGATTTTAATCCAATAATACTCTTGCCTTCAAAATCTCTTGAGCTAACAGTTCCATATTTAGACAATAGATTTGTAATTTCTTTGGAATCAAGATTCTTATTAAAAGAAAAACTTAGTAAACCTTTAAACTTATTGTTACCAGAAAAGTGAATTGAGTAATATGATTTTACATTTATTGGTTTATCACCAATACTCATTACTATATTATTATACAGAGAATCGAACTCTTGCAGCCACATCTGTAAATTATTATCTTTAATTAGGCTAGCCCAAATTTCAGATTTATCTAAAACTTCACTTTTCAAGGAAGTATAATTGGTCGAAGTAAAAACTATTGCTGCATTTTCTGGTATTAGATAAAGAGCATCTATTGGCTCATCTTTAGCTTTCTTATATAACCCATAAGAAAAGTACAAACCGGCACCAACACCGAGCACTAATAAAATATAAAGTAAGATTTTTAAAACTTTCATTTAACAAATATAGTATTGTGATAAATTAACAAAAACAAAATTACAATCAAATCAAAGCTTTATACAATTACCTGATTATATGTAAATTACTATAATACTTAGTATTATTAATAAAAATCAAAAATACATATTTTTACGATTGAAATATAAAAGAAATCTATGGGATTTAAAAAAATATTACCTTTGACAAATCAAAACACATAACTAATATGGAAGACAACGACTCTAGGAAAAAGATTATAGAACTACTTGCAACCAAATCGGTCAATAAATACACTGTTTATGATAATACTTTAGAAACTTTTAAAAGGATTAAAATAATTCTACGTGAGTTTGCTGAAGAGATGCAAGAAACACTTCAGACCAGCGAAACAAAGATACCAATAGAGTTTACAGAGCGCAACAAATATGAAGTGGAATTAAAGGTTGCGGGCGATTTATTAGTTTTCACTATGCACTCCAATATATTCCAATTTCCTAAAGCTCACGCAGTAATGCAGTCCGGATATATTAAGGAGGATAATTTACGATCTTACTGTGGTACAATTAGTATTTATAATTTCCTAGCAGATTCGTTCAAATATAACAGAATAAATGATATTGGGTATTTAGTTGGTAGAATTTTCATCAATAAAGACAGTCATTTTATTGTAGAAGGGAAGAAGCAATTAGGCTTTATGTTCAATAATTTTGCAAATCAAGAGAATAATGATGATAGCCTGATAAAAGTTGTAGAATCTGCACTTCAATATGCAATAGAATTTGATTTATTGATACCACCATATGAGCAAGTCAAGTTTGTAAGCGTACAAGAAATGAATCAAATAACATCAAGCGTAAGCTTAAAGACAGGTAAACGACTGGGTTTCAGATATAAAGCAGGGGACATAAATATTGAATAAAAAAAATACATTTTTTTTCAAAAATAATTTGGAGGATTTAAAATAAACTATATCTTTGCAGTCCGAAATTTGATAAAACAAAGTTCAAATTAATGGTCCGTTCGTCTAGGGGTTAGGACGCCAGGTTTTCATCCTGGTAACAGGGGTTCGATTCCCCTACGGACTACTTTTTTTATTTTAACCAAAATACAAATAATATAATGGCGAATCATAAGTCAGCATTAAAGAGAATTAAGACAAGCGAAAAGAAAAGATTACATAATCGTTTTTACGCTCGTACTATGCGTAGTAGCATTCGTAAATTTCGTGAATTAACAAATAAAGATGAAGCAGCAAAAGGACTTCCTAAAGTTGTTTCTTTAATTGACAAGAATGCAAAACGTGGAATTATTCACAAGAATAAAGCTGCTAACTTAAAATCTAAGTTAACTAGAATGATTGCTAAGCTGTAATTATTTCTTAAAATATATTTTATTGAGGCTGCTTCTTACGAAGCGGCCTTTTTTTGTTTTATATAGCTCTCCGTAGTACATGACAAAAACGGATCAACGCAAAAACACTAATGAATAAATAATTTGCAATTATCTAGTTTTTATATTTGGGCTAAAGCCCGTAGAATGTTGTATTCATTAGGCAGGGCATTAATGCCCTGCCTAATTATGTATTGATAATATGGGCTTTAGCCCAAATATTTAATTTTTGTCATGTACTGTGGAATAATAGTACGGTAATATTTTATAAATACCTGTAAATCATAGTATTGTAATATTTCGTTACATTGATGTAATAATCTGATAATTAAAATCTTGCGTCTTTGCGACTTTGCGATAGGTAAAAGTTTAACGAAGTATTAGTGGAAGATTTCAATAATAAAAACTATTTTTGCAATATACTAATGTAA
>Ga0256827_10003121_pt1 | contig 10575 bp, 11 predicted proteins | sample CV84metaG_FD_185977 | JGI IMG/M metagenome (GOLD analysis project Ga0256827, IMG submission 185977) | Hydrothermal vent microbial communities from East Pacific Rise, Pacific Ocean - CV84 | ecosystem: Environmental > Aquatic > Marine > Hydrothermal vents | place: Pacific Ocean: East Pacific Rise...
AAGCTGTAGCAATTAGAGCTAGTAAACTTCATCCAAAAGTTAGATATACTATGGGTACAAATACCAAAACAGGTAAAACTCATATTGGTAAAACTCTAGCAGGTCAAGAGAAGATTGTAAGAGATGGTAAAAATGTAACTGTATATGCAACTATGGTTCGTTCACACATCAACCCAGAGAGAATCACTGTTAATAAAGGCGATGTTGTGACAATGCACATCACAAACCTTGAAAGAGCAGAAGATGAGACTCACGGATTTACAGTTGACCACTTTGATGTACATATGTCACTAGAACCTGGTGAGACTTCAACTATTAAGTTTACAGCAGATATTGAAGGTGTATTCCCTTACTACTGTACAGAGTTCTGTTCTGCACTTCACTTAGAGATGATGGGTTACCTTATGGTTAAAGACCCTAATAAAAAGTATGTTTCAGCTCAAAAACTTAAAATGAAAACAATGACTCCAGAGGAGTTAAAAGCTGAATATGACAAAACTGTAGCTGTAAACACAGCGACACAAGCTGTTATTGATAGTGTTGTTAAATTTCTAAAAGATAATAAATTCTCTGAACATAAAGTTGTAGCTGACCTTGTTGATGATGCATTTGCACAAGCTGGTCAAATTCCTGCACAGAAAAAACTTGCTGATGAAGCAGTTAAAGCTGGTGATATGGAAAAAGCAATTCTATTTGAAAACATGATTTGGCAACTTATGGTAAAAACTGCCGATGTTGGAATCAGAGCAAAAGATGCACTTGTAAGACTTATCGCTACAAAGCAGTCTACTTCTGTTCAAAGAGGTGAAAAAGCCTTTGGTGAAGGTGGATGTGGTGGATGTCATGTCATCGGTAAAGTATCTTCTGGTCCTGACTTGACTGGTGTTCTTGAGAGACATGGTGAAGATAGTGCTAAATGGGTAGCTGACTTTATTAAAGCACCTGAAAAGATGTACAAAGACCCTTATGTAGATGCTATGATTAATAGCTTCAACCTAAAAATGCCTAATCAGCACATGACTGAAGAGGATATTAAAGATATTATTGAATACTTTAAATGGGTAGATGAGAACGCTAACTTGTTTTAGTCATTTTTTAACTATATTCTTTGGAGCAGACTCCCGTCTGCTCCTATTAAAAATATCAATCCCCTAAAAATTCTTATTTGTTAAAATTAATTATGTTATAATATATTTATTATAAACTTTTAGGTCATAAATATGAATATTATAATCATTGGAGCAGGAGGGGTTGGATTTAATCTTGCTAAAAAATTATCTGTGGGGCATAAGGTAACTATTATTGATAAAAATAGTGAAGCACTCAAAAAAATAGAAGAGAACTTGGATATATTAACTATCAAAGGTGATGCTGAAGAGATAGAGACATATCAAAAGTTGATGGATAGAGAGTTTAATCTTTTTATCAGCGTAACTAATAGCGATAATGTAAATATAGTCTCAACTCTAATAGCTGATATGATTTTAGATATAGATAAAATCTTTATACGGCTTAAAAATCATTTTTATCCTGATGAACTAATCAAAAAAAAATTGAATATAGAGAAGATAATATTTCCTATTAATTTAACATCTAACTCTGTCATTTCCATGTTAGAAAATCACAGATTTAATAATATCAAAAGCTTTGAATATACCTCATATAAGCTTATCTCTATTAGAGCTTCGGAGGATATGCAACCTATCAAGGTTGCATCTGAGAAATTTACTATTGTCGGTATTGAGAGAGAGAGAAAATTTTTTATTCCAAATTCGGAAGATGTTATTTTACCAAATGATTTAGTTTATATCTTTGGAGTAGAGAATGATATTGTAACTGTATGTGATAAGTTACACTCAAATGATATTGCTAGTGGAAAAAATTGTGTTATTTCAGGGGGTAATAGATTGGGGATTGAGATTGCAAAACAGCTTATCCAGAGAGGAAAAAATGTAAAAATTATGGAAAAAAATATATCACTTTGTAATATTGCTAATGAGGAGTTAGGAGGTAAAGCTTCGATTATTCATACACAGTATGAGACCTCTTCTCTTATTGAAGATGAGGGGATAGAGAGAGCTGATATATTTATCTCTGCTACTCATAATGATGAGTATAATATCATAAAATCACTAGAAGCAAAGGAGAGAGGTACAGCAAGAGTTATCTCTATTCTTGATAATATGGAGTATTATAATCTTTTGCATTCATTAAATATTCTTGTGGCAAGAGGAATAAAAATGAGTGCATATAATACAATTATGGAGCATGTAAATTCAAATCGTGTAGTAGTACAGAAGATCTTTTGTGGAGGTCGGGCTACCGTTTTAATGCGTAAATTTTTTGCTAATTCAAAATTCTTAAAAAAAGAGCTAAAACCTATAAAAACGGGTAATTCTCTACTCTTTTATATCAATGAAGATGGTCTACATCCTTTTGTTCAGAGTATAAAATTTAGAGAGAATGATTTGATTGTTCTCTTTTGTACTAATGATAATCAAGATGAGATAGAGTGGATCTATGGATTATAGAAATATTATAAAAGTCCTCTCTTTAATCAACCTTACTCTTGCTACTATATTTCTTTTTGATGCTCTTGTTGCCTATTTATATAATGAGGATTACATTCATTTTCTACTTTATGATATTTTATTTTTTGTAATTAATCTTATTGTTTGGTTATGGTATAAGAATCATCGTCTTACTTTAAAGATTAGAGGAAGTATTATGAGTGTCAATATCTTATGGATACTTTTTGGTTTGATTGGGGCAATTCCTCTCTATTCTTATAGTGATATATCTTTTGCCTCAGCATTTTTCGAGGCTATCAGTGGATTTACCACTACAGGGGCTACTATATATACTGACATAGAATCTTTGCCTCATATTGTACTTTTTCATAGAAGTTTGATGCATTGGTTAGGTGGAATGGGGGTTATTGTTTTAAGTGTAGGTCTTCTATCCATGATAAATCCAACAGGAAGTTTATCGTTATTTAAGGCTGAAGCTACAGGGGTACAACTTGAAAAAATGACACCTAAAATTAGAGATACGGCTCTTATTTTATGGGGAATATATTCTCTTTTAACTATTGTTGATATGCTTTTATTGAAATTTTTTGGTATGAGTTGGTTCGATGCTCTTAACCATGCCTTTTCAACAATCTCAACAGGAGGTTTCTCAACAAAAAATAACTCTCTAGGATATTATCATAGCAATGGAATTATTTGGACAACAACTATTTTTATGATATTATCTGGAATCAATTTTTTAGCTCATTTGAGGTTTTTTCATGGTGATTTGAGTGGATACAAAAATGAAGAGGTCAAATGGTATTTGATTATTTTTTTAGTTTTGAGTATGATTTTGACTATTATTCATGTTGATGTTGGTCATGCTTCTCTCTATGACTCTGCCAAACACTCATTTTTTTCTATCGCTTCGGTTCTTACTACTACAGGATTTGCAACTATAGATTATAGCATGTGGTCGCACCTTTCTATTGCTACAATATTTATGGCTATGTTTATAGGAGGTAATGCAGGTTCAACAGCAGGAGGAATTAAAGTAATACGATTAGTTATCATCTTCAAAGCTCTATTTTCAGAGTTTAAACAGATTATTCATCCTCATACAATTGTCTCTGTTTTTGTCGATAAAACAAAACAATCAGATAGAGTTATGCGTTCTATTACGGGTTTTTTTATATTATATATGATAACAATACTATTAGTAATGCTATACATATATGTACAGGGATTTGATATTATGACTGCAATATCAGGAGCATTAGCCACTGTTGGAAATATTGGTCCAGGATTTTCACAAGTAGGCCCTGCTGAGAATTTTTCTTTTTTTAGTGATGTGGATAAAATTGTTCTATCTATAGCTATGATTATAGGGAGGCTAGAGTGTTATACGGTATATATTTTGCTTAGTTTAGCTTTTTGGAAACGCTTTTAGCACTTGTTTTATAAACTCTAGTTCAATAGTAATATTAACTCTTTTCTACACTCTCATTACTATCTTCATTCTTTACAATTATCTTCTTACTAGGCTTCTTTTTTATCATCCATTTTTTAAATGGTTGCAATGATGAGATATAATCTGCTACATCTTTGAACTCTTGATCTTCGAGGGGAAGGGTAGGCATTGCATTGGCACTGTATCCAAAAGCTTTATACATGCTGTAAGGGTCTTTTGCATAGTACTCTATATCTTTTTTATGTCTTGTGTAGGCAACCATATTGAAATCTGGTCCTAGTCCACCACCACCATTTATACTATGACATATTGCACAGTTTGATTTATATACTTGCTCTCCTGCTGTTATGTCTGCTATTAAATTTGTTGCTGTCAAAAGTGTCATTGAGATTAGTAACTTTTTCATATAAAACTCCATTATGATAATTATTATCAGGAATAATAACTTAAATCAGATAAATTTACTCTTAATTAAGCTCTAAATAGGAGTAAATTCATCTGATTTAGTGATTTTTTTTAATAAAATAGATATACAAGGAGAGGTCTTGATTCAAATCATATTTATAAACTCTTCTTTAGACTATAATAACCTATGTCTATAATATAAATAAGATAAAGTTATAAAAATCATAAGTTGAGGGCTGAACTAGCCTTGAATTTTTAATTTTTCACAAGGGGTAAGAATGCATCCAAGTTTTATGAAGTCTAAGATATTTGCTACATTAGCACTGCTTATTATGACTGTCGCCTTTACTTTTCCTATGATCGCTTTTCATGGAACACTCAATAAAATAGATGAGGGTAAAGTAGAGGAAATTTCACCACTGAGCAAATCGGTTTGGAATCTCTATAACCAAGGAAGGTACAAGAGTATCGCCACTCCCAAAGAGTCTCATAACAACTTGGATGAGATGATCAAGAGTGCTTCTGAGATTGGAGTTGCTTCTATGCCAATTTGGGCAGTATCTTTGGAAGCACCTAACTATCCAAAAGAGGCATTCCCTGAGGGAATTCCTGTTTTTTTCCATTTTGATGGGTTTAGTGGAGAGGTTCATGAGATGAATACAATTAATCACTATGTTGGTATGGATCCTATGTGGGTTGGTGGTCATCTTGAGCGAGAGATCGGGATCTATGCTCTGCTCCTGTTGAGTCTATTTATGATCTACTTTATCGCATATAACAAAAAGATTTTCTCCTATGCGATGCTGATTCCTGTATCTCTTCCTGTACTGTTTATTGCTGATTACTCCTACTGGCTATATTGGTTTGGTCATAATCTTCATGATTGGGGTGCATTTAAAATCAAGCCATTTATGCCAACTGTGTTTGGAGATGGTAAGATCGCTCAGTTTACGACACACTCCTACCCCACAATTGGCTTCTATCTAATTGTAGCGATTTCATTATTTAGTCTATTGGCATTTTTGGCTAGACAAAAAGCTCTGAACGCAACAGAGTAGGTGTGACCATGTCACACGCCAAATCCAAATTTGAACAATTTGAGATTTATAATTTTAAAAAAATACTAGGTATGATTTTGTCGTGTGACATGGTCACACCTACGAAAATAAAGGTACAAATTTGAGACTATTTCTTATCCTCTTATCACTGTTAACTCTTCTTAATGCCAATTCCCTACAGGATGCTATAGACAAAGCTCCCGAGGGGTCGATTTTAAAACTTCCTGCTGGTGTATACAAAGGTAGCATTGTTATCAAAAAACCTCTCACCATCATAGGAAAAGAGGATGGAGTGATTATAGATGGTGAGGGAAACGGTACAGTTATCATTATAGATAGCTCTTTTGTGACACTCAAAAATTTAAAGATAGTGGGTAGTGGTGATATGACTCATACTCTGGACTCTGCTATTCTTATCAAAGATGCTAAGCAGTGTGAAGTGAGTGATTGTGTGATTGATGATTGTCTCTTTGGGATTGATATGCAGATGGTCAAAAATTCGCTGATCCAAAACAACACTATTAGCTCAAAAGATTTTGATTTGGGGCTTCGTGGAGATGGGCTTAGACTATGGTATAGTCATGACAATATAGTACGAAAAAATAGATTGATAAAGTCAAGAGATATGGTAGTTTGGTACTCTCATGGTAATCTGATCGAAGAGAACTATGGTGAACACAATCGCTACTCTTTACACTTTATGTATACAGGTAAAAATATTGTAAAAAATAATACCTATAAGTATAATTCCGTGGGGATATTTTTTATGTACTCCAAAGATACCATCGCAACAGGTAATACTATCCAAAGCTCATTAGGGGCTACAGGTATGGGGATTGGGATGAAAGATGTCTCTAACTTTACGCTCAAAGACAATACTGTACTCTACTGTGCTCAAGGCATCTATATAGATAGATCTCCTTTTGAACCTGATACGCATAATTGGATAGAGAATAACAATCTTCTATATAATGCAGAGGCGTTACATTTTCACTCTATGAGTGAAAATAATGTTATCAAAGAGAATACGATAATGGGAAATATCGAGGATATAGTCAACGATAGTAGAGGAAGTAAAACCAATGAAAATGAGATAGTAGGAAACTACTGGGATAACTATACAGGGTTTGATAGAGATGGAGACAATATAGGTGATACCCCTCACAAGGTCTACCAATATGCAGATCAGTTATGGGTCTACAACCCTGATGTCAAGTTCTTTTATGGATCACCTGTTATCTCGCTACTCAATTTCTTGGCAAAATTAGCTCCATTTTCGGAGCCGATATTTTTGTTGGAAGATGAGAAACCAAAAGTAAGAATAGAAAGGATAACCAATGGCTAAGGTGCAAACAGAGAGACGAGAATTTATCAAATACTCAACACTTGGTGTTTTGGGTCTTGTACTAGCAGGTGGGGTAGGGCTTAGCCCATATCTCTTGGCTGAGGAGAGACGACTTCGACCCCCTGGTGCTGTAGATGAAGATGAGTTTTTAGGACTCTGTATCAAGTGTGGACAGTGTCTACAGGTCTGTCCATATCATGCTATAGAACTTGCAGATTGGGGTAAGGGTCACGGGATGGGGACACCTTATATCGATGCTACGATTAGAGGATGTTGGGGATGTGAGGCTGTGCCTTGTGTCTTGGCATGTCCTACAGGTGCATTGGATCATGAGTGTTCAAAGATAGATGATGCTCATATGGGTGTGGCTGTCTTGGAGTTCCCTGATAGATGTTTGGCGATGAGTAATACCCCTTTGGCAGAAGGCTTTAGCTCTAAAACTCATAGATTTACAAAGAGTGTCACCAATGTAACTCAGTTAGAGCTTGATCTGTTAGAGAAGATAGATAGTTTTGAGGGAAAACAGTGTACCCTATGTGCAGATATGTGTCCTATTCCAAATCCTATGAGTGCTATCTCTATGGTGAGTGACAAAGGCGGAGGAAGACGACCTGAAATATATGATGGATGTATAGGGTGTGGTGCATGTGAAGAGGTTTGCCCAACTAATACTGCATCTATTGTTATAAAGCCAAGGATCACCTACAAAGAGCAGTATGAAAAAGGAAAAAGTTGATGATAAGAAAAATAGTATTGAGTGCTATTGTAGTTGCATTTATAGGCTGTGGAGATGGTCCTAAAGAGCCAACAAAAACAGCAGATTCTAGCTCTGCACCCAAGATTGAGATTGTAGCTAATGAAAATGCAAAAGAGATAAAAGTAGCAACCAAAGATCATAATAGTTCAAAGGAAGAGAATACCTTTTATAAAGGGATGACAAATGATCTAAAACATGGATATGATCCAAATAGCCAACCAGCCAACAGTGATGCTTCTGTGAGAATCAAGCCTAGAACAGCTATTGATGCTAACTTACATGTTCGAAGTCCTTATGAGAATGTTCAAATAGGTCTTTTGGTCTCAAAATTGAGCAAAGAGTTTATAGTCAAGTGTTCAGCTTGTCATAATGACTATGCCAATGGAGTTATAGGACCATCTCTATTGGGCAAAAGTTCTGATGAGATTTTTGATAAGATTATAGCTTTTAAGAGTGGGATAAAGAGTAATGTCTTGATGGATGGTCTCATCAGTCATATGGATGAGACCAATATCCGTAAACTAGCAGATGAAATTTCGGCGTTTAACGACAAAATAGAAGAGATGAGGAGGTAAAAGATGAAGAACATAATTGTAGGAGTTTTGACTCTAGGAGTAGTTGCATTGATGGGGTTGACCTTTATGGGTGGTGGAGCTTATCATGGTGGAGAGCATGGCAAAGTGATAAAGGATATGGGTAACATAGTTGCTAATGCCTCAGCCAAGGTTGAAGAGAAAGATGATCGAGCCAAAGAGGCAGATAAACTAAAAGCTCTCAGAGACAAAGCAGGAAATATTGGTGCATTTGATGTTAGTCAGTCTTATAAAAGTAAATGTTCATCATGTCACGGTGTAAATGGTTTTGGAAAAGAGAAAAACAAAAAACTAATGGGACCAAAACTCTATGGACAGAGTGCTGATGAGATTTTCCAAAAGCTTGTAGATTTCAAAGCAGGTCGAAAAGACAATATTATTATGAAGGGTCTTTTGATTAAATTGAGTGAAGATGATCTTAGAGTATTTGCAGATGAGATAGGTGAGTTTCCAGCAAGAGCAGAGGCAAATAAATAAACAACTGTAAGGGTAGACTGATGTGTCTACCCTCTGTAGAGGAGGATAACAGATGGATAAGTATAACAATCGAGAGACAATAAAAAACACCACCTTCTGGTCAACATTTTGGGATGTAAAACCTGATGGAAAAAAGAAATTTAGCTATAGAATGAAGCGATGGATTTTGGTTATATCTATCCATCTACTCTTCTTTTTGTCATTTTTTATCGATCTACAGGTACTGGAGGGGACACTAAATGGGTCAAGGTTTTTAGGTTTTCATATGATTGATCCTTTTGCTACCCTAGAGGTATGGTTGGCTACCTATCATATACCTATCAATATAATTATTGGTGTCTCTACTATCACAATAGTATATATGCTATTGGGAGGTCGATCCTACTGTGCATGGGTCTGTCCATATGGGATACTAAGTGAGTATGGAGAGAAACTACACAACACACTTGTAGCCAAAAAGATTATCAAAAATAGAAAGTTTGATCATAGAGTCAAGTATGTTTTTTGGATAGGTTTTTTGGCTATGGCATTTGTGAGTGGTTATCTAGTATTTGAGACCATATCAGTAGTGGGTATATTGAGTCGTATGATGGCTTATGGTTGGACAGTCTCTCTACTATGGGTAGCGATGGTTTTTGCTATTGAGGTCTTTTTCTCTAGGAGAGCATGGTGTAGTTATGTATGCCCAATTGGTACGACCTATGGGATGATAGGAAAAGTCTCTGCTTTACGCATCCAGTGGAATGATAACTGTGATAGCTGTATGGTCTGTCATGATGTCTGTTTTGAAAATCAAGTACTAGAGATCACCAAAGCCAAATACAAAAAGCAGATCAGTGAAAAAGAGGTAAAAACTCAATACATCACAGGAGCAGACTGTACGCTCTGTGGACGATGTGTAGATGTATGTCATGCTGATGCTCTAAAGTTTGATTTTAGACTTAAAGATTTAGTGTAATAAAAAAGGAAAGAAAATGAAAAAACCAACTCCAATAGATGAAGAGATAGCACTAGACCCAAAACGCTATATCGTCAGTGAGACTGATGCTAAAGGTAAGATAACATACTGCAATGATTATTTTATGGAAGTCTCTGGTTATACTCAAGAGGAGCTGATTGGCAAATCTCACAATATAGTACGCCATCCTGATATGCCAAAGGTAGTTTTTAAGCTTTTGTGGGAGACTATCTCCCAAGGAAAAAATATCAATGCAGTCGTCAAAAATATGGCAAAAGATGGACGATACTACTGGATATTTACCGAGTTCGAATCAAGAAAAAATAGCGATACAGGAGAGATAATAGGCTACCACGCTGACCGAAAGAGTATCTCTCACCATGTATTAGCAATCATCGCTGATCTCTATGCGGAACTCTTAAAAATAGAGAAAAAAGAGGGCATTGAAGCTTCTGAAAAATATCTAGTCTCTTTTCTAAAAGAGAGAGGAGACGATATTGAGTTTGCTAATATTATGGAGGAGATTCATCGGTTTTATTAGGGGTATGAAGAGTAGATTTACAATAGAGTAAGTTGTTTTACCTACTCCTCATAAATATTTAAAATATCCAATTCCACATTTTTAAAATCATCAACATTTCTAGTAACCAATGTTAAATTATACAATTTTGCTGTAGAGCCAATAAGATTATCTGCCATTTTTACTTTTTTGGTTCTGTATGTTTTGATTGCCATGTTGATAACCTCTCTATTGACATCATAGATTTTAAAAAGTTCTAAAAATGCCCTAACTTGTCTATCTTCCTCTTCATTATAAGGAAAAACCAATATTTCAAGGTATGTTATATGTGATATAGCACATTTTTTTAGATTATTATCAACAAACTCTATAGCCCTTTTATCGCCATTGAGATAATATATAATGATATTTGTATCCAAAAGATATTTCATCTCTATTCTCTATCCCACTCATCTCTCAATGCTCTTTGATACTCCAT
>Ga0256827_10003122_pt1 | contig 10575 bp, 5 predicted proteins | sample CV84metaG_FD_185977 | JGI IMG/M metagenome (GOLD analysis project Ga0256827, IMG submission 185977) | Hydrothermal vent microbial communities from East Pacific Rise, Pacific Ocean - CV84 | ecosystem: Environmental > Aquatic > Marine > Hydrothermal vents | place: Pacific Ocean: East Pacific Rise...
GACAGCGAATGCTCAGGATTGTTCTCAGCAGTTTTCAAAAAAAACCAATAAAATATACAAAAAAGCTCTTTCACTTTATGGAATGGGGAAGAAACGCGAAGCGCGAGAATTGATGTTCCAACTCACGAAATCGGAACCGAATTTTGCTAAAGCACAGTTTTCTCTTGGCGAGTTTTATATTCTCAATAAGCCACCTAAGGTGAGTACGGCACGTAAGTATTTCGAAAGAGCTATTCAGCTTTGTCCCGATAGCGTTTTATATGCCTATTACTATATGGGAAAAATATTTTATGGTGGTCGCGAGTATGAGAAAGCCATTGAATGTTTCGAGTATTTTCTTCAGGATGTGGACAAAATCAGAACGGATGAGGATTACTATGAAATAAAGAATTATTTGGATTATGCCCGTGTAAGTTATGAGCTCATTAGTCATCCGGTGGCCTTTAAACCTGAAAAAATAGAAGGTATTTCTACCACTGATGATGAGTATTTACCCATTATCTCTCCTGATAATGAGTTGGCTCTTTTTACTCGTCGTTCAAAGCATTATGTAAGTAAGGGTTTAACAGAGCGATTGGAAGAAAAAGAAGTTTTTACGTTTAGTTTAAGAAACCCAGAAGGAAGCTTTGAGCAGGGTTGGGAATTGCAACATCCCTTTAATAAGGCTGATAATGAAGGAGCGGCCACTTTAACTATAGATAATAATGATTTGTACTATACTGTTTGTACCCGGAATCCGGAAACAGATTATCTAAATTGCGATCTATATCATAGTCATTTTGCTAGAGGTTATTGGAGCGATATTAAAAGCTTGGGTGATAATGTAAACGGAAAGCAGTCATGGGAGTCCCAACCATCGGTTACATCTAATGGGAATACTATTTATTTTGCTAGCAATAGGGAAGGGGGCATAGGTGGTTACGATATTTATATGATACATAAATTGAGCTATGGACAATGGACAGATCCCATTAATTTGGGGCCGGTAATAAATACCGTTGGGAATGAAAAATCTCCATTTATTCATACTGATAGTCAAACCTTGTATTTTTCTTCCGATGGTCATAAAGGGCTAGGTGGTTATGATATCTTTTATTCGCGACAAAATCCCGATCAAAGTTGGCAAACACCTATCAATATTGGATATCCTATCAATTATTTCGATGACGATTTAGGTTTTTTTGTGAGTACCGATGGGCAATATGGATACTTTGCTTCCAATCGTTTCGATAAAAATAATAAATGGAATCTATACTCTTTCCCACTTTACGAGGAAGCACAACCACAGAAAGTATTATTTATCAAAGGTAAAATAGAGGTTAACGACACCACCGTATATGCCAGCGCGCGCATTCAGCTAAAAAATATGCGAACCAAAACCATAACGCAAATTCCTATAGATAGTGTTACAGGAAAATATGTGGCTGCCATTTTATTTAAAGATGATCAGGTACTAACGGTAAAAAAGGAAGGATTTGTGTATTCTTCACGCTACTTAAGTGTTGAGGATACTACATTACAACAGCCCAAGAAGATTGATATCGATGTGAAAGAGATAAAGGTAGGTGAGGCCTATCGAATTAACGATATTCATTTTGCAACTAATAAAGCTACTCTTACTAAAGATGCAGAAAAAATACTTGAAGAGTTTTATGAGTTTTTATCGGAAAACCCTCAGATAGAGGTAGAAATACAAGGGCATACCGATAATGTTGGGCGCGAGAAAGACAATCTTATTTTATCTGATAAAAGAGCGAAAGAAGTGTATTTGTTTTTAGTGAAGAAAGGGATAGATGCATCGCGATTGGAGGCAAATGGATATGGTGAATCGCAAGCTGTTTGTGATAATACTACTGCTAAAAATAGAGCGAGAAATAGACGGACTGTTTTTGTAATCAAGAAAAAGTAGTTCAATATATAAGTGAGCACTAATATTGACTCTCAAAATCCATTGTTTTTTCTATTTTAGCCTAAAATATTTGACATGCTAAAAGAATACTATAGCCAATTCCGTACATTTATTAAAAAAAGAAAACTGGAGCCTTTAGTTGACGTGGCTCTTTTTGTGATTATTACCCTTACTATTCATTTTTCGTATCGCTATTGGGCGACTCAACATTATTTCCCTATAGGTGATTTAATGGGGGCTTTGCATGAGCATTTGGCGAATAGGGTTTTTATTGAAAGCTCCTGGTTTATTCAGCATGTTTTGGGTATGGAAATCACTATTGTAGATAGAACAATGTATTGGGCAAATCAAGGTTATATAGCCATTAACTTGGGTTGCTCAGGGCTCAAACCTATCCTTCAGTTTATTATTCTGATGACGGTATTTCCAGGTCCTTGGAAAAAGAAACTATGGTATATCCCCATGGGCGTTTTTATCGTTCATTTAACCAATCTTTTCCGTATTATCGGTCTTGGAGTGGTTTTGGTTACGGTTCCCGATTACTGGAAATTCAGTCACGATTACTTATTCCGCCCTTTCTTCTATGTCGTAATTTTTAGTCTTTGGGTCTATTGGGTAGAGCATATGCGTAAGAAATCCTCTTAGTTCGAGCCTCCAAACCAGGGTATACTTGCACAATCTGTTAGAGATATTTTTTGCTTAGGCACTGAGTATGAAAATGGAGATTCTTAAATAGAAGGAAAACGCAGCAATGAGCTTTTTACGGATTTGCATATAAATAGTTGGCTGAGGGGACTTCTTGTTTAATGATGTCTTTACTACTCCAACTTAAACTTATATAGCCACCATAATTTGCCTGAAAGTATAAAACTTCTATCTGGTGGTATCCGGACTGCAAAGCAATTTGACCATTCTTTTCAAAACCATAATGAAAGCCATCATTATCAACGATTTGCTGACCATCTATAATCAGTATGCTTCCATCGTCAGAGCTTAAATAAAAACGGTATAAATCGTCCTTTGGAATGCTGATTAGGCCAAAGTATTTTACGGCATAAAAATTACCATCATTTTTGTCAGGAATTCGAATTTTATTTATAACGCCATTTTCTGTTATTTGAGCGTTATGAATTTCCTTTGTCGATAGAAATTCTCCTTTAAAATACTGATATTTTAATCCTTTTTTGACGTTCTCTTCTTGTATAGCTTTTTCGTAGTTCACTAATGTAAAAATTCCCTGATGTATTTTGCTTTCCTTTCCGTTGGGAAGTATTGCTATAGCCTTTAGTATGCTATCTTCAGGCATTTTTAGTTTTATAGTTTCGGTATAAAGCATTGCGTCGGCATCCGGATCGAAGCCATTAATAGTATAATATATTTTAGCTTTAGAGTTTTCGGAATTAAGATTGACAATAAATTCACTTTCTAAAGTCTTATTTATCAGATCGAATCCATGTGGATAATCAATGCGGTAGTTGAGCTTTAATAGATCTAAATTCGGATACCAATATGAAAGCCTTTTTTGAAAATCAGGATAGTCTTTATTTGTTGAGTTTGTCCATAGAGCCTCGGAAAGAGCTATCAAACGAGGGAAAATCATATATTCCAGATGATTGTTTCCGATGATGTATTCTGTCCATAATTGTGCTTGTGCACCAAGAATATGTTCTTGGCCTTGGCTCATGTTCTCAGGAATAGGGCAATAGTCGTAAACTTCTTTAATACGTGTTAATCCTGCTATTGCCAAGGGCTCATAAAGTACATCTTGATAATGATCGAAATAAACATGATCGTTGGGAGCCATCACCACATCATTGCCGGCTTTAGCAGCTGTGATGCCACCTTCTTCGCCACGCCAGCTCATAATAATAGCTCTGGGAGGTACGCCACCATCTAATATTTCGTCCCAGCCCACAGTTTTCTTGCCTTTGCTATAGAGATAGGCTTCCATACGAGTAGTGAAATAGCCTTGAAGTTCTTCTATATCATTTAGCTTTTCTTCTCTCAGTTTTTGTTGGCATTTCTTGCATTTCTCCCATCTTGTTTTGGGGCATTCATCGCCACCTATATGGATATATTCTCCCGGAAATAATTCGCAAACTTCGTTGAGAATATCCTCTAAGAAATGATAAGTATTTTCGTTACCGGCACAGAATACTTCGGGGTTTACGCCCCATTTTGTCCATACTTCGAAAGGGCCTTTGGTGCAGGCATATTCGGGGTATGCAGCCAAAGCAGCAATGGCATGCCCGGGCATTTCTATTTCCGGAACAATAGTAATTTGGTGAGCAGCAGCAAAAGCCACTACTTCTTTGATTTCTTCTTGTGTATAAAAGCCTTTTTCTTCTTTCCCATCGTAGGTTTCCGGCCAATTGGCGGCATGGGCATTCAGGGTTTCTTTTCTGATGCTACCTATGCTTGTAAGTTTAGGATATTTCTTTATTTCTATCCGCCAGCCTTGATCGTCGGTTAAATGCCAGTGAAACATATTGAGTTTAAGTAAAGCCATGGCACGGATAATCTTTTTTATTTCCCGTATGGAATAAAAATGACGACTGACATCTAAATGCATACCACGCCATTGAAAAGCCGGTTTGTCTTGTATCGATACCGATTGTGCAATAAAACGTTTTCCATCTTTCTCAACAATCTGGAATAAGCTTATCAGAGCATAAAAAGCACCCGCATCATCACCGGCATCTATAGTTATTTCTTTATTGGAGATAAAAAGATGATACTCTTCTTTTCCCAAGTTGTTATTTCTGCGAATTGTGATGCTTTTCTTAGCGTCTTCAGAACGGGTTTGAAGATGTATGTTTGTTTTCTCGAAAAATATTTTTCGAAATATTTTTAGGCTTTTCTGAAAGTTGCTACTTACTATTTGATTTTCGATGCTGGTATTTTTATCAAAAACAAATGTTCCTTTTTGGTATTTTATATCTTGTGGTTTCGGGATAATATTGAAATCTCTTGATTGATCTTTAGAGCAGGAAAGCAAAGAAAAAATCACTAGAAATATGCTCAGTATATTTTTCATATTATAGGCTATTGTAATATAAAGCTGCAGCACCTAATACCGAAATATCATCCAACTGACTTGTCTTTACTTTTAAATCTTGTACTATCGATGGGAAAGGAAATTCGGCTATACTTTCCAACATGCTTTTTTCGAACAGGTTAAAGGATTTACTTATGGAACCTCCAAGAATAACGGCTTCTGGAGCCAATACATATACTATACGTTTAATCAGTTCTCCAATATGGTAGCCAAATTCATCCATTATTTCCTGCGCTAGTGTATCTCCCGTCAATATTTTTTTATAGACTTCGATACCTGTTGTATGGTGAAATTTGCTAAAAAACTGACTGCTGCAGTAATGTTCGAAAATGCTGTCTTTATAAGGTAGATAGCCAATCTCACCGGCTCCGGCATTTACTCCATTGTATAAATTGTCATTTATAATGATTCCTGATCCCACACCGGTCCCCAAGGTGATTCCAAGGAAATTACTATAGTCTTTGGCTTGTCCAAAATATTTTTCTCCGGCAGCAAAACAATTGGCATCGTTATTAATAAATACAGGGATATGGAATCTGTTTTCAAGATATTCTTTTAATTTCACTTCTTTCCAAGAAGGAATATTAAGTACTTGTTGTATGATTCCATTGGCAGTATCTACCATTCCCGGGACGCCGACACCAATTCCTTTCACTTCGGGTGTTAATACCTCCTCGATGCAAGCAGCAAGACTATTGAGAACGTAGTCTTTCGATTCTTGAGCAGGCGTTTGTATGATATGTTGTTTTGTGACGCTGCTGTTTTCAATATAAGCAGCTTTCATTTTGGTTCCGCCTATGTCAACACCTATCAATTTATATCCATTCATGTGTGATGCTTTATTTTATATTTCTTTTTGTTTAATAGATTCAAAGGAATTAATAGTTTTTACCATTTCTTTATTTTGTGTCCATAGGTAGCAAAGTAAAGAATGAAAAGATAGGCAGGAATAAGAATAATATATGCTGTTTGACTATTATATATATCAGACAGTTTCCCCCATAATAAAGGCATTATTGCACCACCTGAAATGGCCATAATCAATAAAGCTGAACCTGTTTTGATATGTCTTCCTAATCCGTGAATTGCCAATGGCCAAACGGCAGGCCATACTAAGGCGTTTGCCATTCCTAATAATGCAATGAATAATACGGAAACAAATCCGCTCGTGCTAAGTGCTGCTATTGAAAAAATAACGCCTAATATTGCCGAGGCTTGTAAGGCTCTTTGCTGGGTGATATATCGTGGAATAAGAAAAATGCCGATAACATAACCAACAAGCATAGAAACTAATGTGTAGGTAGTGAAATTTTTAGCAGTATCCATTGATATTCCTAAAGATTGACCGTATCGTATAATGGTATCACCTGCTATTACTTCGGCACCGACATAAACAAATAAAGTGATAACACCTAAAACCAAATAGGGATATTGTAAAATGTTCTTGCGATCACTCTTTTCATTCTGAGCTTTGTCTTTGCTATCTTCGGCATCAATATCGGGTAAATTCGAAAATTTAAGCCCAATTCCTGAAAGTATTAAGAGTCCAGCCATTACCATATACGGATTGATTACCCTAGAGGCCAGAGTATCTAAGAAAACATTTTTCTCATCGGGAGAGAGGCTCACCAGATTTTTTATCATCTCATCGTCACCCGGATGAACAATAAAATAGGCCAATACCAAAGGAGCAATGGCTCCGGCAGTTTTGTTGGCAATGCCCATAATACTGATTCGTTTGGCTGCCGACTCAATGGGTCCTAGAATAGTGATATAAGGATTTACAGCAGTTTGCAATACAGCAATTCCTGTTCCTAAAATAAACAAGCCCAACAGAAAAATACTGTAAATACGAGTTTGAGCTGCAGGAATAAATACGATGGCTCCTAAGGCCATAATCCATAATCCTACTGACATTCCATTCTTGAAGCCAATTTTTTCCAGTAGCCAAGAAGAGGGGAGAGCCATTACCGTGAAACTGATGTAGAAAGCAAAAGCAACAAAGAGGGCTTCAAAATTTGATAACTCACAAGCTGTTTTTAAATGTGGAATTAATAATCCATTTAGCCAAGTGATAAATCCCAAAATAAAGAATAATGCTCCAATGATTATAATGGGCATCAAAGATGATTTTTTATTTGTCATATTGTTATTTTATTTGGCGTTTTGCCATATTTATATTGTTCTGTTTTTTTGTTAAGTAAACCCTATACTATTTTTAGAATCCGCCTTCCATAGATTTTTCTAATTCTCTAGCTTGAGATAGGAATGTTTTTACATCCATTTCTTTAAAGAAAACCAAGCCATGGCTTCCTCTGAGACGTGGATGTTCGTTTTCGTAGAAATAATTTTTCCCGAGGAGTAGCTGTATTTGTTTCAATTGCTCTATCCATATTTTCTGAGCCAAATGGCTGAATTTCCCATCTAACATATAGCTGGGGAAACTGGCTTCAACTTGGCTTAAATAGCAATTTGAGAATGCATTATCTAATGAAGATAAAGAATTAAGCGATACAGGAACGATGACGTCTGCATCAGCGGGGTGGAATTTATACCAAACATTTCTATATCCAATAATTTTCAGTTTCGAAGTATCTGTTTCTTCGCTCCAAAGCTTAACAGCATCGGCGATAGCTTGTAATACTTTATAATGCGTATCCGGACCACTTCCTTCGGGGTCTAAAGCTAAGCTGATAATGGTGGGTTTCGTTCTGCGGAATTCTTCGAGTATAGGTATCACATCGCGGCTGCGTTCCGGTTGTTCCGTAAAAATATCGCCAGTATAGAATCCCAAGCGAAGATGTTTAACGTTTTTTACCTGAACACCAAAATGTGCCCAAACCAATTCTTCTTCAAATTCTCTGATTCTTCCTTTTAGAAGTTGTATATCTACCGGATTTTTCTCTCCATCATAACTATGATTGAGGATGGTTAAGATCTCATCAGTTTTTTTAATGAGCTCGTCTTTACTCTTAAGCTTATAAAGCTCTACCATATCACGAACAACTCTGTGACTAAGACCTCTTCGCCTTTGCCTAGGTTCTCCTGACGCTACTTTGTTTAGAAAATGATAAACATCTTTATCTCTTTTAAATTGATATCCGGATTTAAAAAAATCGGGATATTTCAGCATTTGAATAAGGCCTTCAGCGATAAAATCTTTAGTGTCTTCTAAAATGTGTTTGATAAACTTATTGGTAACAGCAGTAAAACCGGAAGTTAAAACCGAAAAAGTAAACTCATTGGAAGCACCTCTTAGTTCATGACTGATATGTGGAAATATTCCCAGCATAATATCGTCATGGTGTGGTCCTGTATGATAATACCTTTGATTTTCATCGGTCTCCATACCTCTTTGTATTTTCTTTTTGAACGAGTCGATCACTTCATTCACAGTATTGTCGTTTAAATCAGGAATCAAAGAACACCATTCATCTGCTTTTAAATTATTTAGTGTAATATGATGACCATACATATCGTTTTTTACACAAAAATCGATAATGGCACGCTGTGTTTTTTCAAAGCTCCATTCGCCTTGTTTATAATAAGCATCAACGCTATCGTTGAGTTTCGATGCAGCACTTTTTGTTAGATAAAATCTGCCATTTTGAAGATGATGCAACACACTTGCCGGATATTGATTAGAAGCTTCTTGCTCCAAGGAGTTTTTTACGACAGTGGCTTTGGCTTCTCCTGCAGCTATTATAATAGCAACAGCATGAGGATTATAAGTAATGGTTTGTAAGCCAATAGTAATCACCAGTCGATTTTTCGAAATTTCGATGCCTCCTAAATCTCCGGCGGCAACGGCTTGGGTTTCGAAATTGGTTTCTGTTAATCGTGTGGTGGAATAATGGTCGGCTCCGCGGGTATTAAAAGCAATATGCCCATCGGGACCAATGCCGCCTAAAAAGAAACCAATACCACCCATGTCACGTATTTTTTGCTCATAAGCTGAACACCAATCGTCAATCATAAGAATGGATTGCTGTTGCTTTCTTTCTTGCGAGTTCTTGGCGTGACGATATCGGAGCGTCAGATCCACTTTAAGCTCAGGAAATATTTCATTAAAATTAGCACCGTCAGCTAAAGGTATTTGTTCGGCATTAATGATAAGGGCATTGTCGGGGTTTAGCCCGAAGCCTTTAATATAGTATTCTTTTACATACCAGGCAAAGCTGTTTTTCTGTTTAGAATGAATGGGATAGAATTCGTCAATTTGGACGAATTTTAGGCCGCTTAAATCGGGTTTTTTCCTAGTAGATATTCCATAGGACTTGCAAAGTTCTATTACTTTTTCGCTACCCCAATCGTTAATGATATGCTGAGTCCATTTAATAAAATGCTCCGGTGTTTTTCCGGTGGGGAGGCTGATGACACCATAAGGGTTTTTTAGTACCCACTCAATAAATCTAAGTGCAGTAAAAAGCCCCAATTTAGGGAAATTATCCACTGTGATATAAGGCATCCTGGTTTGCATTTCTTCAACACCGGATAGTTTATGAAATTTCTGTTCTACAGGACTAAATCCTTTGATATTTGTCATTCTTCTTTTGTTTCAAAAAGTAAAAAAAGTATGCGATAATCATCACATTAAAATTTATGAGAGAATAAGTGATTGCTTCGAGATAAACTATATCAATTATCAACTAAAAACTTAAAAAACTAATGAAGCTTACAAAATCGCATACTTAATATTTTTAATAGTGAAGGTTTACAAAAAACTGTAAACCTTCACTGCATTCAATTCTTATTTAGAAGTTTCCTCCATCAACATCCCACCAAAGGTTGGTGCCACCATTATCAGGTCCGCCCAAACAATCGATAGCACCTTGAACGCCAACAGGATTGGCATTATACTCACCGTCAACAAAATTGATTCTTTTGATGAATTCTTCGGTGCTAATCGTACCACCACTATTATTCTCCATAACAGGGAATTGTTTTGGATATCCGGTTCTACGGAATTCCGACCAAGCCTCCTGACCATCAGGGAACATGGCAATCCACTTTTGAGTGATGATTTTTTCGAGTTTCAGCTCATTGTCATCAGCATCGTTCCACTTGATAGTGACAGCACTAGCAGCTTCAATATTATTGATGTCTGCAACAGGATCGGTATAAGCCATTGGAGTATTTACATCGTTATTGATATAATCAGTAGCGTCTAATCCATGTTGTTCGAAAGATAAACGAATACCTTCTTCATAGAATTCCTGAGCAGATCCACCCATATTCCAACCTCTTAAAGCACCTTCAGCTTTTAAGAAAGCTACTTCGGAACAGGTCATCAGCTGAACTGTACTTAAGTCAACCAATTTAGAAAAGGGCTGATAATCTGATTTTGCTTTGATATCGATACCGGCACGGATACCTTTGTAAACATTAGGCTCAATTTCAGAAGTTTGGAAATAAGCAGCCTCACGAGGGTCTTGAAAACCACCTAAGATAGATTCCATAGAAGCACCCATACGAACGTCATTCCATGCATTATTAATAGTATTCAAAGGGTGAGGGAGTTTTCCATCAACCATAAAGTTTTCCTCATTCGATGATAATACACCAAAACTATTGCTAATGGCAGCTTCAGCTTCTGCTTGAGCTTTTA
>Ga0256827_10003123_pt1 | contig 10572 bp, 10 predicted proteins | sample CV84metaG_FD_185977 | JGI IMG/M metagenome (GOLD analysis project Ga0256827, IMG submission 185977) | Hydrothermal vent microbial communities from East Pacific Rise, Pacific Ocean - CV84 | ecosystem: Environmental > Aquatic > Marine > Hydrothermal vents | place: Pacific Ocean: East Pacific Rise...
TTAGCACAATTCTCTACAAACAAAGCTCATACGCACTGCTACGTGCCTTTTGGTTTGCTACTTTTTGTAAAACACCTTTTTTTACCAAGTCATTTAGCTGTCTAGATGCTGTGACTTGACTTGTATCTGTGATAACCCTATACATACTGTTGTTTATACTCTCCTCTTTTCCCGATAACAAGAAATTGATAGCCTTATATTGATTTTCACTTATTTTTATCTCTCTTATTTTGTCATAAAACTTTGTTTTGGCTATGGTTTTATCTATAGCGTTTAGTGACATCTCTATGGCACTATGTATAATTTGTGTATGCCACACTATCCACGGGGTCAAATCTAAGTTTGGATTTTTAGTCAACCTATTGCTCTGTTCTAGCAGCTCTCCATAGTTTTTGAGGTCATTGTTTATAGCATGTGAGAGAGAAAAGTATCTGCTGTCTAGTCCCAACCCCTTAGAGAGTATATAGTTGGTTATATTTCTAGCTATCCTACCGTTACCATCTCCATAAGGGTGTATCTGCACAAACCAAATATGGGCAATGGCACTTTGTATGAGTGGGTTATCTGTAGTGCTATTGCAGTACACTAAAAAGTCCTCTATCTGTGCATCTAACAGTTCTGAAGGAGGTGCTACATAATGCACCCTAGTCTTTGCTCCCGTGCCTGAAGTAACATACATCTCATTATAGCCTCTAAATGCCCCAGGGGTGACTTGCGTAGCATCATACTCACCATCCACCATAAGCTCATAATGCCAACGGTGCAGACGCTCTAAACTCAGAGGCTTTGCATTGGTATTGACATCGTACTGTACAGAGGCTATGTTGTCTGTGTGTTTGCTCCCTTTATGGTCATCTACATCTTCAAACTGTTTACGGAGTGACGAACGCACACTGTCACGGTGCAGCACTTCCCCTTCCATATACGAAGTAAAGAGTATCTCATCTAATATGGTATTGGTTTGGAATGTATATTGCTTATCAAGAGACAGATGCTTTATACTTCCCTCTAGCTGTCCTTGTATTCTAGTGGTCTCTAGTAGGTGTGTTTCTATGGCTTTAGCATCGTAGGTAAAGTGAGGGTAGTTTGTATGCTGCCATATCCATAGTTTGTTTTTTTGCATCGTATTTCTTTAATTGATAAGATAAATTAGTTTATTATATCATAAAGTTGTTATTTAATGATAAAATAATAGATTGTTTCTTATCATTTTTGTTGGTAATATTTAGGATTTAGTTCCTGACCCTTAAATTTTTCATGAGATTTTACTGAAGTGATAAATTTTAAATTAAAATGGTAGAATCTATTATCTACATTATTTTTTCTTAAATTAAAAAATCAGGACATAAATTGATAAAACAAAGATATTCAGGAAATCAAATTAAAAAAGCAGGTAAAAAGTTAATCAAAGAACCTAATGATGAATTATCTTTAGAAATTTTATCGTACTGGAGAGCATTACATAGCGAATCTCTTAATCAAGCATTTAAACATGTAGAAAAATTTGGAACAAAAATAGATAACAATATACTTTTAGCTAAAAGATTAAAAAGAACAGAATCAATCGTTAATAAAATAAAAAGGTTGAATAGTGAAATTCAATTAAGTACAATGAATGATATAGCAGGGTGTCGAGCAATTTTACCTACTCAAAATAAAGTAAATAGACTTGTTAAAGAATTAAATAAACAAACAAAATTTAAAATTTTTAGAGACTATATTCTTTCTCCTAAAGAAAGTGGATATAGAAGTATTCATATGATTGGAAAATTTGAAGAAACAATTAATAAAAAAAATATGAAGGTTGAGTTACAAATACGAACTTATACACAACATTCTTGGGCAACTGCTGTTGAAATTGTAGATTTATTTACGAAAGATTCAATAAAGACAAATGAAGGAAGTAAAGATTGGAGTAGTTTTTTTGAACATGTTTCAAAGATATTTGTTTTATTCGATGATAATCCACACATAAATAATTTAAGAAAAAAGAAAAAAGAAAATGAAGAAATTAACAATAAAATTTATCAACAAATTTATAAATATTTAGCCAAACAATGTATTGATAACAAAAGTATTAAAGATGATATTAAAATTGTGTCAAAATTCAGCAAAAAATTAAAAGTTATTGAAAAATTTAATCTATTCACTTCTTCTATAAAATTTACCAATGAACAAAAAGACTTGGTCTCTAATGGTGGATATATCTTAATTATAATTGATAATATAGATAAAGAAACTTTCAATATCGAGACTAATTTTTTTGACAAAGATTCTTTTGAAAAAGCTACGGAAAAGTACTTGAAAGTTGAGAAGGATATTCTTTTGAATAAACATTTTGTTACAGCACTAGTTTCTTCAAACTCAATCAGTGAAATAGAAAAAGCTTATCCAAACTATTTTGCAGATTCTACTAATTTTATTACATATATATCAATGATTAGTGCATTGGATAAGCATTTGGATACGGGTGTTATTAAAAAATGGTTTTAAAAGAAATATTAGAATATAGGGGTCTATCATCAAAATTAGCAAGAGATGAAGTGATTATTTCAAACTAATTATTTTGATAAATTGTACCTACAATACGGGTCCGGCGTTGAATATCTACTTACACCCTCACCTTCCAATACCCACTATCTCAGTTATTACTCCTCCCATCACCCATCCCTCAACATCAAAAGCACCAACCCAACCAATCCTATCTTTATCGTTAGGATTAGACTCTGCTATGAGCAAGGTCAAGGCAGTCAAAGCATTAGGATTAATGAACTTCTCTACATTAAATCCTGCACGTTTAAGTAACCAGATGAAACTAAATGCACCACAACGCTTGTTGCCATCATTGAAAGGATGGTTTTTGACTACAAAGTACAGCAAATGAGCAGCCTTCTCTTCTACTGTAGGGTAAGCATCTTCACCAAATACTGACTGCAGTATAGGCAGTATAGGGGTCAGGTGAACGTAATCGTACATACCCTCTATATCAAACATTATACCCCAAACTTCATACTTCTCTAGCCCTTACGGCGAAAGTGTGACAGTGATACATATTTCCTTGTGTGGTGGGTTACAAACCCACCCTACAACGCCCTCTGCCGAAACACAGCCACCACATGTACCGTCTCTTCTAAAACATGATAACAGATAGTATAGCCATGCACCACCATGTCATGTGTTTTACCATCATCTATATAGATACTTTTACGAAAACGTTCTGGCATGTAGTTTAGTGAGTTTATGGCTATCTGAAGTTTGTGTAAAAACCTCTGCCCCTGCGTCACACTATCATTACTAGAGATATACGCATATATATTTGCCAAATCACCCCCTGCTTCGGGTTCTATGATGACACGATAGCTTTGCATTTAACCTAACATTTTTTCAAAAAACATATCAGAGGGTATGCCCTCATTTTTCTCTATGTTGTCTATGGAACGTTGCACTTTTTTCTGTGCTTCTTCATAGCCAATGCTAGGGTAAGAAGAAGCCACCACATCAAAAGGAAGCCCCTTTTCTTGCACCACCATAGAAGCAAATACATTCACCGCCTCAGTAAAGTTCATACCCAATGACTTGAGTATCTCTTTGGCTTCATTGAATGTCTCTTCTTCTAAACGTAAGCTTGTTTGTACTTTTGGCATTGTCACTCCTTTTGGCTTGATGGTTTTATTATATACCATTTGGTGTATATTGTCAATAAAGACTTAGCTTTATTCACTCTCTCATACCTCCCTCAACATCAAAAGCACCAACCCAACCATCCTATCTTTATCATTAGGATTTGACTCTGCTATGAGCAAAGTCAAGGCAGTCAAGGCATTAGGATTGATGAACTTCTCTACATTAAACCCTGCACGTTTAAGTAACCAAATAAAACTAAATGCACCACAACGTTTATTACCATCATTGAAAGGATGATTTTTGACTACAAAGTACAGCAGATGAGCAGCCTTCTCTTCTACTGTAGGGTAAGCATCTTCACCAAATACTGACTGAAATACATTACCGACTATCCCTTCTAAACTTCTCTGTGTCTTTTCTGTGGCAAATATCTCAGCGGCTTCGCCTCGGTTCATAAGCTCCTGTTTAAAGATGGCTATATCATCATAAAGTTTCTCTACCTCATACTCAAGATTGACTTTGCTTATCCCCTCTTTGGGTAACTCTTCTCTATCATAACTGTCTAACCCAAACCAAGTAGCCGAAAAAGCCTTGATGAGTTCTAACACATCTTCTGTTTTTACATTATCATTATTTTGTGAAAGCACTTTTATATCTTCAACTACACGTAAGAACTCATCATAGTTCTTTTGTATACGTTCTTGGTTAATGGTATAACCCTTTATGATATGTTCTTTCAAAGTATGTGTTACCCATTTTCTAAAATTTGTAGCAACCTTTGAATTAACTCTATATCCTACAGATAAGATTAAGTCCAAATTAAAATATTTTACCTTATATATTTTACCATCTGTTGCAGTTGTTGCAAAAACTGCAACAACTGATTCTTCTATTAGCTCTACATCTCTAAAAATATTTTTAATATGTCTTGAAATTACCGATTTATCCCTACCAAATATAGTAGATATTTCATCTAAACTCGCCCAAATCGTCTCATTTTCAACATCTTCTTTAAGCTTTATCTCTCCATTTGAAGCTTGATAAATAGCTAATTCTTTAGGTATATTATTCATCTTCTTCACCCTCCAACCCATCAGGCAACTCCAAAGCCTCTATATGCCCTAACGCAGCAGCTCCTGCTATGCCTTGCAGAGAGCCATACATCTCTGTTGTATTTTGCAACACACCATCTATGAGCTTCTGTCTACGTTTCCAGCTTGCCATGAGAGAGCGTCTTTCTTTGTCTAGCTCAGTTTGCATGGTCATGAAGCCTTCTACTATAGCATTAAGTTGCATGCTAAACTCGTTACCCGTGAGGTAGTTGTATAGTAGAGACATCTTGTCTGACTTGTTGTCTTCACGTTGTACGGTTTTGTGTACACGTATGAGGCTCTCACGTAAGAGTGAGACTGAACCCTTGAACTCATCTAAGCTACATATCCATATGCCATCTACAAAGCCCATTCTGTCCATATCACTAGGGTACACAGAAGTCACTAGCACACCCAAGTCTGCATTTACTTTGAGCATGTCTTGTTTGAGTTTGACTATCCAGCCGTCACTCCATGCCTTGGTGTTCTTAGACTCATAACAGATGACCCCACAGTTTTGTAGCTCTCTGGTGTGTATGGTCTGTATGCAGTCTGCACCAAAAGCACCTTTTTTCACCTCTTCTACAGAGTCAAAAGGAAACTGCGATGCCAACCATGATTCGATGATAGTCTCCAACGACTCACCCTGCACTTGCATAGAGCCTTGTTCAGACTTACGTTTGGCAGATTCTATATCACGTCTCATCTGTTCTATCTGCTCATCTTTAGCTTTGAGTTTGAGGGCTATCTCGTCATCTAGTGCTTTAGAGAGTTTGAGCTTCTCTTCTGCTAGACGTTTGTTGAGCTCTAGCTCTGCTTCTACTTTGGCTTTGGCACCTAGCTCTTCTTTCTCACGTTTGAGTTTCTCTACTTCTGCTTTAGAAGTATGTAGCTCCTTGACCTGCTCAGACTTCTTCTGAAGCTCTTCACTCATGAGCTTCATCTCATCTTCACGCTCTGCTGTTATCTTGGCACGTAGCTCTGCTTGGAGTTTCTGTTTTTCTAGGCGTAGTTGTTCTTCTACCTTCTGTTCTGTAGCTTTGGCAAGGTCTTTTTCATACTTGGATTTTTGCTCTACTATGGCTTCTTCTTTGGCTTTTAGGGTATCAAAGGCTTTCTTATACTCTACACGTTTAGATTCAACTTCTTTTTCTAGTTCTTTTTGTGCTTCCAGATGCTGTAACTTGAACTTCTCTTCTATTTGATGATAAAAAATTTCATCTATATCTATGTCTGTAGCACAGTTGGGGCATTTTATGGTATTTTGAGTAGACATGTTATTTCCTAGCGTTAGTGTGAGTATATTTTATCGTAATAAATCTAGGAGAGGAAAAAAAGTTTCAAATTGACATGTTTTGTATATTTTAATACACTTCATATATACCATCAATACAAAAACCCAAATAACCAAAGTGGAATCTTATTGCCACTGCCTATCTCTATATCATCAGAGGCTATAAAGCTATTTTCTATATCTTTAATCTGTTTAAAGCTTTTATTTTTACCACCCACTTCAAAAATATAACTGCCATCTACCATAAAATCACCCACCTTGGAGTAGTGTAGTTCGTGCATCAGTCTTACTTGATTAGTAAAAAATTGTTCTCTTAATGTACCTTTATCCTGCTCTTTACAATAGGCATAGCTTAGATTTGTATTGTTCAAGTAGAGTTTTTCTGGTTTGTTTAGTATGCCATCACCCTTACCTTGTTGTTTTACCATAGTGGTAAGCCCACCAGCTTCCAAGTAGTGTAAATAGTGGTAGAGTGTATTGCGATTTATTTCTATTTTAGTAGAGAGTTTAGAGATGTTGAGTTCATACGGCTTAGACTCACAGAGTAACGAGAGTAGTTTTTTGAGCTTATATATATTTTTTGGTTCCATGTTATAGATAAGAGGCAAATCATTCTCCAAAATCACACTGACCGTCTCAAAGAGCTTTTGTGCATAGAGTTCTTTATTTTGTTTATAAAAAGGATAATATCCATAACGTAGATACTTTTCAAAAAACTCAAAAGGTTTTATCTGTTCATTGATTTTCAATGCTATTTTAACATGATTGTTTACAATATCATCTAATGTTACATGCGCTAGTACGATACCTGTTTCATACGCTATAAACTCTCTAAAACTCATACCCCCTATACGGTACAGCACTGCCCTACGACTCAAATCTGCTTTGGCATGTTCTAACTGCAACGCACTTGAACCAGAAAATATCACCTGTATATCAAACGTATCATAAATAGATTTAAGTTCAGTTTCAAAGTTAGGGTACTTGTGTATCTCATCAATCGCAAGTACTTTACCACCCCGCTTGGCAAACGCTTCTGCTATTTCATAGAGCGAATAACGCAGCACTTCAAAATGGTCTGCCGCAAAGTAGAGTTTCTTTTCAAAAGGAATATCTAACATTTTAAGATATTGCAATATAAATGTAGTCTTCCCCACGCCCCTACTCCCAATTATCCCTATCAGCTTATCTGACATATCAAGAGACGCATGCATATATCGTTTAAATGTAAGAGGGGTCTTTTGGTATTGTGAGAGAAAAATGTTTTGTAGAGTATCTAACATTTACTTCCTTTTGTTTAGTCTATTAAACATATTAGTATGTTTTTGCTTAATACACTATTAATATATTTCTATATTTCAGCGTCTCGTAGGGCGAGACATGTATACCGTCACACTATCGCCGTAAAGGTTAAATGAGTGCTTATTCACCATCGGAGCTAGCCATGATTTTCTCTTTTATTTTAGACACATAATCATTTACCACTTCATTAGGTATATGTCTTATCTGTTCTATCTCTTTATCTAGTGCAATATTAGGCATATATTCCACTATGATTTGAGTCACAAGCTTACTCTGCTCTATATCTCTACTGTATTTTAGAAAATCTCTATCTTCTCTTTGTCCTAGCCAGTTTTTATATATGGCATACTCTACGGGATGTATGCTTGTAATCTCTGCAGATTTACCATCTAATCCTATAATAGTCTCTTTAAACAATCTGGCATTTTCTAACCACTGAACTCCCTCTAAATCTAAATGAATCACATCAGAAAATGCATCATCCTTCCTAGTCATATCTTTATTATGAGAAGGGATGATTAGCTCTATCCATACGCCATCATTGTTTATAAACCTATAGGGTACTTTGGGGCTTTGTGTAAAGCTTTTATCTACAGACTGCAGCAGTGCCAAAGCAGAGCTATTCTCACTTAAGGCATGAAAGATAAAAGAAACCCCTTTGTCTTTACGATTGAGTATATCTATGTCATTCGTAGCCAAATGCTCTTCTTCAATCATTATGCCAGCTTTTGCTTCATAGGCATAAAGGCTATTGGTACCTATCACAATGAGTTTATCATCCAATCCTAACTCGTTAATTTTACGAAAAAGTGCTATGAGCTCTTTAGGCGTTCTGGCTATACCCTCTAGTTTATTGAGCTTTTCATCTCTTTTTAGTTTCTCTTTTAGGGTTTTGAGACGCTCTTTTATCTGCTGCTTTGAGTGTCTAAAACTTTCTATAATCTCTTCTGTCTTAGCATCTCTTCTCCCAAGGTATTCACGTTTACCTGTTCTTAGATTCTCTTTGGCTAAAAGTTGGTAACCATCTTTATGTTTTTGCCACAACATCTTATAGCGAAACTGCAGATTATAAAGATGCAACGTCTCTAGGTACGTAGTATAAAGCATTTTACTATTATGCTTTTGTTTAATCTGCAAATCACTATATTCATGAAATCTAAACATATCTACCCACTTATTTTTCTAAAGTATACCTGTTTTTTATAAAAATATATATTTAGGTATACTTTTTACTATTCCTCCCATGCGTACATTTTTGTGTGAAGACCAATAGCAGAAAAATCTCTATAATTGAGATGTCTTATGTTTGGGTGAAGACCAAGGTATTTTATCAAGTAAAAATGACTATATAAGTCTTAATTTGATATGATTTTAGAACTTATGGGGGTGCATTTCAGATTTAAATTTTGGGATTACACCAACATAGTATTCACCTAAATAAGATGGATATAATTATTAATGTAAATTACTAAAAAAAAGTAATACTCAGGTAACGTTAATTAGGTACAATATGTTATTTCAAAAATAATTTGTCATGAGTTATATCTCACTAATAAATTTGTAAGAAACCTTAATTTACTAACTTAATTTCTACGCTATATATTGTATACAAGCGTACGAATAAAGAGAATACGGGAGTGTAATAATGCTGTATAATTTTTTTAAAAAACTACTACATATTATAATATATAGTAGTAGTCTAACCTATGGTTATTCAAGCACTCAAAATACACAACACTACACCTTTACATATATGATAATCCATCCATCATTAGGTCCAATAGCTAACAATTATACACTTGAGAGTCAAAAATTAAGAATAGCCTATTTTCAACAAAACTATCAAAAATGGTTAGCTTTGAAAAAAAACACTTATTCCATTGCTTATCAAGATAAAGCTTTTGAAGATATCTATATTGATGGTTTGAAAGTAGGTGTCAAAAACAATAAAATTTCTACTTTAGAAGATATTTTTTCAATTAAGCAAGTTAATCTATCAGAAAAAGAGAAAGTTAAAACAATTAATCAATTATTTAAATTCATAAAAAGGAGGATAAACAAAAAAAACAAATTAACACTTCTATATGATATTCAGTATGGATATCCATACTATATCAAAAATAAAGCGGATAAAATAGAGATATTTTTACACAATTTAAACTAATAATTAAGGGAAAAAAAATGAAAATTTATACTAAAATACTTAGTGTACTCTTTGTACCACTATCATTAACTATGGTAACTTCAGCGGAAGAGCGTTCTTATGAAGATATTAAAAATGTAGCTTTAAACTTTATGACTACACAAGAAACTCAAACTGATTTTACTATCGATGAGACAAACAAAACAAGCATATCTAATGCTACGACTCAAAAAAACTATCAAATAGTAAATCTAAAACCTAAAGGATGGGTACTTGTATCACGTGATGATATAGCAAAACCTATTCTAGGATATTCAAAAGATGGACATTTAGATACAAAGAGTATGCCTCCAGCACAAAAAGAGTGGTTATTGGGACTAGATAATGAAATCAAGGCAGCAAAAGATGAAAATATTGATAATAGTGACTTTGAAGATGATTGGAATAAATTAACAGAAGTACCAGAAGCATTTAAAGAAGAACTAATCAATAATTCTAAATACTATCAGTATAGTGCTAGACCAGTAGTACCAGACTTGTATTTTCGAATAATCAGTAACACAATAGTTATTACATGGAGAAATAATTCTAATAATAAGTCAGTGCTTAAATTCTATGTAGATAATAAATACAAAGGAAGCACACCTGTAAATAGAACACGCTACACGCTTAGAAGATTAAGTAGAGGAACACATACTATTAAAGTAGTAGCTTATAATAGAGCTGGAGTTTCACGTCCTGTAAGTAAAAAAGTTACAATAGGAGGATCTTCAGGTAAACCAGCTGCACCAAGTAATTTAAATGCCAAAGTCAGTGGAAGCACAGTATCTCTTTCATGGAAAGATAATGCTAGTAATGAGACAGGGTTTAAAATCTATGTAGATGGTAGATTCAAAGGAAAAACATCTAGAAATAGAACACGCTACACGCTTAGAAGATTAAGTAGAGGAACACATACTGTTAGAGTAATAGCTTATAATAGAGCTGGAAATTCACGTCCTGTAAGTAAAAAAGTTACAATAGGAGGATCTTCAGGTAAACCAGCTGCACCAAGTAATTTAAATGCCAAAGTCAGTGGAAGCACAGTATCTCTTTCATGGAAAGATAATGCTAGTAAT
>Ga0256827_10003124_pt1 | contig 10569 bp, 14 predicted proteins | sample CV84metaG_FD_185977 | JGI IMG/M metagenome (GOLD analysis project Ga0256827, IMG submission 185977) | Hydrothermal vent microbial communities from East Pacific Rise, Pacific Ocean - CV84 | ecosystem: Environmental > Aquatic > Marine > Hydrothermal vents | place: Pacific Ocean: East Pacific Rise...
CTAAACCAACAACCGCCGGAATATCCAATGACCGTGCTAAAATAGCCGTATGCGACGTTCGGCCTCCCTTGTCGGTCATAAATCCAAGGATTTTAGAGCGATCAAGTTGCATCGTTTCTGCCGGGGATAAATCATGCGCGACCACCAACGATTTACGACCGATATTACCAATAGTCCGCTCACCAACTCCGGTTAATATCCGGAGGAGACGCTCTCCCACTGCGTCAACATCAGAGTGCCTCTCTCTTAAATATTCATCATCAATATTATCAAAAAGAGCACGAAGCTGTTCAAGAACCTGCGTTAAAGCCCCTTCTGCATTCAGCTGTTTCCGGATCGCTTTATTCGTCCCCTCGACCAACATTTCATCTTCGAGGATCAACAGATGGGTATCAAGAATATAGAGATGCTCGCGCAAATGTGGCTGTCTGGAAACGGACTGCTTGATCTTCTGTAACTGTTCACGAGCCTGGTTAATCGCCTGATGAAAACGTAATAATTCTGCATCGACCTCTTTGTCAGAAATAGGCGATGAGTCAACCATAGGTCGTTGATCAACCAGACTGATCTCCCCGATACTGATCCCGGGAGAGACACCGATTCCAACCAGATAGGTATCTTCAATAACTTTAATCTTCTCCAAAACCATCCTCGATTAATTCTGCAATAACATCCATAGCCTGCTTTTCATCATCACCTTCAACCATCACAGCAATCTCTGTTCCCTGTGGTGCAGCAAGGAGTAAAATCCCCATAATACTCTTACCATTCACTTCAATATCATCTTTGATTAAATTGATATCAGAGTTGAACCGGTTGGCTGTCTGTACTAATTGTGCAGCGGCTCTGGCATGGAGACCCAAACGATTGACAATTTTAAAATTGCGATTTTGCATAAATTATTTTCCCCTCAAAAAGTAATCAACTGAATAACATCCGCCCAGAACAGCCCAAGTAAAAAAATAGTACTGACGGTTATGATAACCAGTAATAATGTTGAAAACCCTTTGCGTGCCACCAGCCCCAACATAACCATCGGAATCAAAGTCAGCAACCCCAGCCAACTCGGCAGTTGGTGCTGGGTCAACTGAGCAAAAACCATAAATGCGCTCAACCCCCCAAGAACCACGACTGCAGCTTCCTTGGTATGAATGGCTAAATCCGGCAATTTATGTCGTTGGATAAATTCTACTGATTTCAATCCCTGATAGTAACCCCGAGAAAAAAATACTGTTCTGATCCAGGTTGGGACAATATTATAGAGAAGGATGAATATCAGTGGTGCCCAGAGAATCCCTTTGACCGCAAAAAATAGAGCAACCCCGGCAGCCAGAGGACGTAAACCTCCCCAGAAAAATGCATCCCCGATAGCCGCATAAGGGGCAGCAACCATCTCTTTAAAATCATCAATTTCAACTTCAGGTACAACGGTTCCGGAAACCCGTTCCTCTTCTAAACGTAAAACAGCACCGGCAACCAGAGGTGCAAAATAGACGTGAGTGTTAAAGTAGCCAATATACTTGAGACTGACTTCCGGCAGATCTTCCTTACCATAGAGCTTCTTCAGCCCCGGCAACAGTGCATAGAAAAAGCCAATCCCCTGAAGGGTTTCAAAGTTCCAGCTTGCCTGCAACAGCAACAATCGAAACCAGATATGGAGACGGGTCCGCCATGAGATAACCATTGTCACACCAACCACATCAAGAGAAAGGACATACAAAAAGCGGCACAAAACAAGGTAATGGCCCGACTAACATTAATTGTTCCCAAAATGACCGTAATCCCTACCAGAGGGAAAGCCAATTGCATCCAGCTGGATGAATAACTCAGTGGTTGCTGAACATAGGGCCACAGAATAGGAATAATGAACCAGCCCCCTAGAATAATAACAGCATAAGTTCCCAATGAGGAGAGAGAAAAGCTGACCAACCCACGTAAATGCTGCCCTTCCGCAGTGAGAAATGATCCCCGACTCAGGGCGGCAGAAACCTGCTTGACCAATCGCACATTATACTGTCTGGCATAACGATCAAAATATTGACCAAACTTGCCAAGGGGGACAGCAACAAACAAACATAGCAACAATAACTCTGTCCCCGAAGCATCCATTATTTGCCCCAGAACTATGGCCAGCACACTACTGGCAATTGCCACCTGAGTGTCATCAGGTGGAACCGCAGCACCGACCGGCAACCGAGCCAGCCAGAGCAGCTCGACCATTACCCCTATCTGCAAGCCGACCAAAGGTTCGCCAAGAAACAGAGCGGTCAAAGGAGCTGCAACTATCGGCCGCGAAATCATCATCTGCAGGATCGCTACACGATCCAGGCCACAGATCAGAGAGACCAGAGCCCCAAGAGTCAGACTGAATGTCATTAGGGTTCCCTTTTTGCCGTAGGAATTAATTTCCGCCAGGGGCGTCCGCCATCTGCCGGAATACAGCGAGCTGTAATCTTAACCCCAGCCTGGTCAAGCAATTCCAGGTCATCCAGATCAGTCGGATCCAGAAACAGAGTACAGCTGAGCCGGGCCTTACCTTTATCTGCCTGCAAGTTTCCAAGATTCAGCTGATCATAGATCAAACCACCTTGATAGGCGCGGACGGCATCGGCTGTGGTCCCAAACAACAAAAGAATTCTCCGATTGTTGAGCTGGGGAGAATTCAACAACTGAATCGTCTCATCAACAGTACCAATCTCAACCTGTATCCGGCTGGGCACTGAGGACTGCATCATTATCTTCTGCAACGGTTTCCGGGCAATTTCATCATTAGCGACAACAATACAATCAGCCTGAACAAAAGGAACCCAGGCTTCCAGAATCTGACCATGAATCAACCGGTTATCTAAGCGAACAAGAACAAGTGCCATAATTCTCCAAAAAACTGTCTTAACGGGTAGAACGCAATAACTCAGAAGGACGGATAATTGCATTTTTTCCAGAATCTTTGAGCAGGGTCACCAAACTGTCCAGATTTTTGTTCATCCGGGAACCAACCCCTTTAATCAACATTGGCAAGTTCACTCCAGTCAGAATTTCAACCACCCCTTCCTGAAGCAATTCAGCACTGATATTAGTCGGAGTGCCACCAAACAGGTCAGTGAGAATAATAACTCCATCACCATCTTTTCCAACTCGAGCAACCCCCTGATCTAGTTTCTCTCTAGCAGTATCTAACGATAAGCCATGATCGATACTGAGGGCCTCAACCCTCTTGAGCGGACCAAGGATAAGTTCCGTCGCCCGAATCAATTCATCTGCCAAACCAGCATGAGTCACCACCACAATACCAATCATCCTCTAACCTTTATCAATATCTCGATGGTTAACTCGAAGGATAACACCCATCTCCGGAAAACTACTGGAAAGATCCTCAACGATGGAGACACTCCGATGCCGTCCCCCGGTACAACCGATAGCAACAGTCAGATAACTCTTCCCCTCAGCTCGATAATGGGGGAGTAAAAAACCAAGCATATGATCAAGGTGTTGGCGAAAATCACGACAAGCTTGTTGAGAGAGGACATATTTACGCAAATTTGGATCCAGACCAGTCAGGGGACGTAACTCATCAATATAGTGAGGATTGGGTAAAAAACGCACATCAAAAACCAGATCAGCTGCCGGGGGAAGACCATAACGGTAGCCAAACGATTCCAAATTAACAATCAGGAGTAAATCATGTTTTTCACCCAGAAATCCAAGGATCAGGTCACGCAATTGCCGTGAATTCAGATTGCTGCTATCGATAATTTTTGTCGCCCGATCACGCAACTGATGCAGCTGACGGCGCTCCTTTTCTATCCCGGACTGGAGAGTTTCAACTGTCGCGAGAGGGTGCAAACGCCGCGTTTCCGAGTAACGTCGCTGTAACACAGCATCTGCTGCTTCAAAAAACAGAATATCCAGCTGGTAACCTTCCCCCTCTAAATGGGTAAAGGTTTTTTCATAATCACTTAAAAAACCACGATTACGAACATCTATAACAACTGCAACATCAGCATTGGGATTCAACCCCTCACGGGCTCGCAGCATAAAGTTTGGCAACATCACCAATGGCAAATTGTCCACCACAAAAAAGCCCTGATCCTCCAACACCCGGGCTGCGGTACTTTTACCGGACCCTGAGAGCCCGCTGATAATCAGTAACCGGCGGCTCATTCCAGATCATCCCCGATAATATTATGAGAGTGGAGATATGCCGTTTCAGCCATCCGTTTTTCCAATAGTTCCTGAAATTCACGGGCACTATGATAACCCATCTCTTTCAGCAATTGATTGCGTGCCGCAACTTCCACAATGGTACTGATATTCCGTCCTGGAGCAACCGGTATCTGTGCAAAAGGGAGGGCAACCCCATGAATATTGAATACCTGCCTCTCTACTCCCAGACGGTCATACTCTTTATCATCCTCCCATTTTACCAATTCAATAACCAGATCAATTTTTTTGCGTTCCCGAATTGCGGCAACACCAAAGAGATGTTTGATATTAAGAATCCCCAGACCGCGAATTTCCATATGATAGTGAAGTAAGTCCATCCCCTCACCAAAAATGACCGAGGGAAGTTTAAATCGCACCTTGATAATATCATCAGCAACCAGACGGTAACCACGTAAAATCAGTTCTAGAGCACACTCACTTTTCCCCACCCCACTTTTTCCCTGAATCAAAACACCGACCCCAAGGATATCCATCAAAACCCCATGCAGGGTCGAAGTTGGCAATAGTCGTTCTTCTAAAAATCGGGTTAGGAGGGCAATAAAATTAGAACTGAGATGTTTGGTTCTTAACAGAGGGGTATTACCTGCTTCAGTATGTTCAATGAGATAATCTGGAGCCGGCTGGTTTTTGGTGATGATTAAACAGGATAATTTTTGACTACAGAGACCGCGGAGCTTCCTGACCGCTTCATCCCGGGACATGCTTTTCAAGAAACTCAGTTCTGTCGAACCAATTATCTGCACCCGATCAGGATGCAGACTATCGGTATAGCCCGCCAGTGCCAGCCCTGGTTTCTGAATCCTTGGCACCGAAACAGTATTGGACAATCCTCCGGCACCGGACAACAGTTCCAGATCCAGACCAGATTCCTTCTCATCAAGTATTTCCTGAATAGTAAGCTTCGACATATTGTTTCAACCTGATCATTCACCAGAGCAGTGATGACATCTCACAAACAATCAGGTTTGTTCCTCTTGGTCAAGAATAGCCTGATAAATTGCCGCCTGATCAGGAGCATCCAGCAGTTTTTTCCTGACCGTAACATCTTTTAATAGTTTGGAAATTCTGGCCAGGGTTTTCAGGTGAACACCAACCGATTCTTCAGGAGCAATCAGCAGAAAAAACAGGTATGCCGGTTGTCCGTCCATCGATTCAAAATCGACCCCGGAATGACTTCGCCCAAAAACCAGTTTCAACTCGGGAATCCCCGCTAATTTACCATGGGGAATAGCAACACCATCACCAATCCCAGTGCTGCCAAGCCTTTCACGCTCTTGCAGCACAGAAATCACATTGTCCCGGGTTAAAGATGGTTCACAAGCAATTAAAGAGTCGGTCAATTCAACAAGAGCCCCAGGTTTATCTTTGGATTGCATGTCAGCAATAATAGCCCTTGGATCCAGTAGTTCAGATATTTTCATAATCACAATCTTATCAAGTCAGAAATGGAAAAAGTACGGGTCTCTGTCCCTCACAGGAAAAAGACCCGTTGCAAATATTAACTTCCCTGCGGAACGATCAGACCATAGTTGCCGTCTTTCCGCCGATAGACGACATGCATCTCTTCGGTATTATCATCGGTAAAAGCAAGAAACTCCTTACCCAGAAGATCCATCTGCATAACGGCCTCTTCCACCGACATTGGCTTGGCAGAAAATGAGTGACTGCGGATAATTTCAGGGCTATCACTCCCTTCATCAACACTTGCGGCAGAAAGAACTATTTTCTCCAGTCGCCGTTGAATTCCGCTATCTCCCTTATGTCTCTTGAGTTTATCTTTATAACGTTTCAGTTGTCGCTCTATTTTATCAACCATCAAATCAATGGCTGCATACATATCTTCCTTACTCTCTGTACTCTTCATGGTCAGCCCTTTAGCGACCATGGTAACCTCGGCACGATGATGTATTTTTTTTTGTACCGATAAAACGACCTGGGCATCAATTGGTTCATCGATGTACTTTTTAACCCGGGATAGTTTATCTTCTACATAGTTGCGAATGGCATCACTACTCTCCATGTGACGGAAGGTAACGGCAATTTGCATAGGGCAACCTCCTTGCTTCAACAGACTCCGGCATGGAACCTGGATTAATTTAACTATAGCGCAGAATCATCCTCAAGGCACCTCTTCACCATAAGAAAACTAAAAACAAACTCTTAAAATCTGCCGCGGCACCAAATACTCTTTCAGGAGGGAATCAGAATAGTCTTTTCCTCTCAGTGGAAGAACCAAGGCCGAGCATTTCCCGATATTTAGTCACAGTACGACGTGCAATATCAATGTTGTGTTCCGCTAAAAGAGCCACAATTTTCTGATCCGAATAGGGCTTTTTAGGATTTTCTTCAGCAATAATTTCTTTGATACGACTCTTCACACTCTCAGAGGCGATAGAATCACCATCAGAAGTATTAATCCCGCTATTAAAGAAATATTTCAATTCGAACAACCCCTGCGGAGTCTGCACATATTTATTTGTTGTCACCCGACTGACCGTTGATTCATGCATCTCAATATCGTCAGCAACATCACGGAGAACAAGGGGTTTCAGGTACTCAATTCCATGGTCAAAAAAGTCTCTCTGGAACTTCACAATACTCTTGGTTACTTTATAAATAGTCCGTTGCCGCTGATGAATACTCTTGATCAACCAGACCGCGCTACGCATTTTTTCCTGAATATACTCGCCGGCTTTTTTATCAACTGCTTGTGAATCAGTCAGAGCCTTGCGGTAAAAAGAGTTGATGCGCAAATTAGGCAAACCATCATCATTTTGCGTTACTACATATTCGTCTCCAACTTTATGGACAAAAATATCGGGAGAAATATAGTGGACATCCTCTTCATTATAGGCTCTTCCGGGTCGTGGATCGAGGCCGGAAATCATTTTAGATGCATTCAGCACATCATCCAGAGACACTTTCAGTGCCTTGGCAATCACCGAATATTTACGTCCTTCAAGTTCAACAATAAAATCACGTAAGATAGTCGCCGCCAGGGAATCTGACAATTCCAATCGTTCCAACTGAAGCAAGAGACATTCCCGAAGGTTTCGACCGGCTACCCCGGCAGGATCAAATTGTTGAACTCGTTTCAGAGCTGACTCAAACACCTCCAGTCCGAATTCTGAATTCTCCGCCATCTCTTCCAGATCTGCATGCAGATAACCGATATCGTCCAGGTTACCAATGATCTCAGCCGCAGCAAGACGCTCATCATCCGCAAATGATGAAAGGTTAAGCTGCCACATCAAGTGATCTTTCAAACTTTCCTGGCGGGTTAACAGACTTTCGTAAGAGGGACGGTCTTCGTGATCTTCATAACTGTTACGAGTATCACTGCTGTTAAGGCTATACCCCTCAAGGTAGGTCTGCCAGTCAATGTCGTTCATCCCCTCTGACTCTGCCTTGACCTCCTGTTCAGGAGCAGCATCAGATAAGGGGACTGCCTCCCCTTCAAGGTTAGCGACCCGCCCTTCAATATCCTCCTTTGTCTCGACCCCCTCTTCAAGCAGTGGGTTTTCAGCCAATTCCTCGGCCACAACATCCACCAGTTCCATCCGCGACAGTTGCAATAATTTAATTGCCTGCTGCAGCTGGGGAGTCATAACCAGTTGTTGACTTAATTTAACCTGTAGTCGAAGATCAAGAGCCATAAAATTATTTTTCCCAAGGCAGGGATCTCCTGCCTGAAAACGACAATGCGAAGCTTTTACAGAGAAGCTTTCACCTGTAACAAAAACTAGAGTTTAAACTTTTCTCCCAAGTAAATTTCCCGCGCAACCGGACTCGCAGCAATCTCTTCAGGAGTCCCGAATTCAAGTAATTTCCCCTGGCTCAAGATATATGCCTGGTCACATACCCCAAGAGTTTCGCGAACATTGTGATCAGAAATCAGCACCCCGATACCACGCTCTTTAAGTTGAGAAATAATTGTCTGAATATCAATTACAGCAATCGGATCAATCCCGGCAAACGGCTCATCCAGTAGCAAAAAAGCTGGTTCAAGGACCAAGGATCTAGCAATTTCAACCCGTCGACGCTCTCCTCCAGAGAGGGCATAACCTTTTGAATCAGCAATATGACCAATATTGAAATCATCCAGCAACTGCTCCAAGCGCTGTTTTTGCTCCTCTTTAGTGAGTTTCAGAGTTTCAATAATTGCCAGCAGGTTTTCCGTCACTGTCAATTTACGAAAAACGGATGCTTCCTGGGGGAGATATGAAATTCCCAGACGAGCACGCCGATACATAGGCAACTCAGTAATATCCAAATCGTCGAGAAAAACTTGTCCTTTATCTGGCTTTGCTAAACCGACCACCATATAGAAACTGGTCGTTTTCCCAGCACCGTTCGGCCCCAGCAGTCCAATCACCCGACCCGAGTGAACTTCTAAATCAACTCCCGAGACAACCTCACGACCAGCATAGGTTTTATACAATCCAATTGCTTTAAGAACTCTGCTCACGGCTTCTTCTCTTTCTTTTCCGGAACAATAATTGCCTTAACCCGATTCGTCTTAGACCCTTTAATCAATGTCCTGTTTTCTTGAATAAAAAGGGTAATCTCATCCCCAGAAACCGTATTTTCCCCCTGGGTCACTACAGCATTTCCGGTTAGAACCAGGACCTCTTCCACTTGCTGAAAAACCGCTCGATCAGCAGTTGCAACCCGATCCAGCTGGACAAATTTCACCCCACCAATCGCTTCCAGCCGATCAATTTGCTGTTGGGTTTTCTGCAGGTAGACAATCAGTTTATCTGCAGAAAGAGTCATCTCCCCCTGTATGGCAACAACATCTCCGGTAAAGATTGATTGTCGTTCCAATTGTAATACTTCTAATTTTTGCGCCGTAATTTTAATTGGCTGGTCTCTATCGAAACTTGGTGTAACCTCATCAGCAAAGGTCACCGAGACACAACAGCAGAGAATGCCAAATAGTAGCAACCATCTCCTCATCATTTATTTTTTCTCCCGGCCCGATGGATACAATATCACTTCAACCTGATTCTTCACGATCATACGCCCCTGATCAATACCAATCCACAACCCGACGCCAGTTAATTCCATATCAGAGGAAAGAAGTCGAACTGGATCTTCAGTACTCAACTGCCGAGGCTGATCATCATAGTGCAACCGTTCCGTAAAAAGTTGTTCACCACCCGCTGTCTCTATTCTGACATTGCCCCAGACATCAACCTGGCGAGTTTCCTGTGCTAATTGCCCCTGATCAGACCACAAAGTGATGTCACCAAAATCTCCTGCGTCATAAAACAGCAACTTAACCACACTAAGCTGCGCCAACCCACTGTCACGCTCATATTCTGCAACATCGGCATCGAGAGTCCAGCGGCGTTGCCCCTCTTCGTTCTGAGTATAATGAAGATCTGACACCGCCAGATCAATATTCTCCGGCAACATACTAAGAACTTCTTTTGGGCTCCGCTGCTGCAGATGATGATAAATGACCGTCGCCAAAACAACACTGGAAAGCAAAATAAGAAAAGCTAGTAGCCGCCTGAAGTTAAACATCAATTTATTGTACAGGTAGGGTCAAAATATCTTTTTGTTATTTCATCCCACCGACCTGATGCTCGTAACAACAAATCACAGATTTCCCTGATTGCACCACGGCCACCGGGACGAGTTGCAACATAATCGACACAGGGAAAGACATCGGAAACCGCATCAGCAACGGTCGCACTAAACCCGACCCGATGCAAAATTGGCAGATCAACAATATCGTCCCCCACGTAGGCAACCTGCTCATCTCTCAGATTCTGCTCGGCAAGGATCTCCAGATAGGGCTCTAATTTACGTAAGGCTCCCTGATAGAGAATTTCTATTCCCAACTCCTGAGCCCGGCGACTGACAACCGCAGAATCGCGACCAGTAATGATCCCAATTTTGATCCCCGCGCGCTGTATCATTTTCAACCCATGGCCATCTTTGACATCAAAGGCCTTCAACTCATTTCCTTGATTATCATAGATAATTCTGCCGTCGGTCAGAACACCATCGACATCCAGCAGCAGCAGTTTAATTTTAGCCAACTGTCTTTCCATTAAACAACTCCGGATTTCAGTAAATCATGTAGATGAACAATACCGACCGGAACCGTCCCTTGTTCGTCCGCAAAAACAAACAGTGAAGTGATCGAATGCGTTTCCATAATTTGTAATGCCTTCGCCGCAAGGTTTTTCCTCAAAATCCGCTTGGGATTCGTTGACATCACCTGCTGGATTGGCTGTTGCAAACACTCCAGTCCCTGCTGCATAATCCGGCGCAAATCACCATCGGTAAAAACCCCAACCAGAGAATCGTGATCATCAATAACCCCGGTTA
>Ga0256827_10003125_pt1 | contig 10569 bp, 6 predicted proteins | sample CV84metaG_FD_185977 | JGI IMG/M metagenome (GOLD analysis project Ga0256827, IMG submission 185977) | Hydrothermal vent microbial communities from East Pacific Rise, Pacific Ocean - CV84 | ecosystem: Environmental > Aquatic > Marine > Hydrothermal vents | place: Pacific Ocean: East Pacific Rise...
CATCTATAAACTTCCAAGTAGAATTTTCTGCTTTATCAAAAATCAAAGGCTCAACTCTTGTCTTATAATTGACTGTTGTTGATTCTGAAATAGTATGCGTTTGTAAAGCAGCCCAGATTTGTTGAGGAACACCTTTTTCTTTATTTAAAAGATTTGCTTTTGCTAAAACTAATTCATGCTTAGCGATATTAGGAACTTTTGTTTCTTGATTTAAATCGTATAAACAAAGAACTACCACCTCAAACCAAGTAAGATTTTCAACTACCTTAGTCGCCCATTCAAAATCATTTATACTCTTTTCTTTATATATAAATTGCTCTTTCAATCTATTAATATGATATGTTTTACCTGTACCTGGAGGACCGTATAGAATTTGATTTAATGGTTGTATCATCTTTTGATCTTTTGTAAAAGGGGTACTGCCTGGTTCATTAAAATTACTATTTTCACTTCCAACAATAAAAATAATATCCTTATCTTGAAATTTGTCAAGTAGAAGATTATTCCTATTTAAGTAGTCATATATTTTATGCCCATGATACTCAGAAGCCGTTTGTTTTTCTATAATATTGCTACCACCAAATTGACTGCAAATTCTATAAACATCACCATTAATATTATAATCTTTTTTATAATATCTATTATAATGCTCATTAGCTTTAATATTTGATAGCTTATTGAATAAAGGATAGCTTGACCTTAATCCGAATGTTGTTTTGCTATATGAAATATCTTGAAGTTTTAAAAATTCATCTTCATCATTATTACACATATCAATAATTCTTTCTACATGTTCTTGTAAAAACTCTCCAACTTTAATTCTTATTGTATTCATATTTTTATTTTCTCCATCAATAGCTTCTAAATAAGTTTTTGCTTTTGTTTTCAAGGTACTGTAAAGTTGTTTATCATCAAACCCTAGCTCTTTTTGTGCTCTATCGTACTCTTCAAAACTAATTTCACCACTTTGCATAATTTCAAAAATTTCATTTAGATTCTTTTCTTTTAGCTTCTCTATATTTTGAAATATTTTAATTGCTTTTTTAAGGTCAGAATAATATGTATTGATAGTTGTTTTATTATCATATTTTAGTTTTAAATAATCTTTGTACTTTTTATCAGCATATAAAATAAATCCATTTTTTTCAAGACACCACTGAGCACTTAATGAATGGTTTCCTGTTGCATTATATAAAGAACTATCCAGTGTACTTTGATTATATTTAAGAGCATAAGCAATACCTATTATATACTTTTGAGGATATTCTTTACTATTCCAAAATAGTATATAGTCTTTTGCTTTTCTATGTTTATTAAGTTCATTATTTTCTTCTAGTTCATTATACTTATGAAAAGCTTTTATAATCTCTTCTCTAGTTATTTCACTGAAATTAATTTCATCCATATCTTTCATCCTCTATATTGCTTAAAATTCTCTGCCTGTTCAAATATCTCTTTAAACACTTCATCTTTAGTAATAGGTGGATAACCATGTTTAGCGAGAAGCATGATAAGGTCAACCTTGAGTTCAGCCTTAATATCATCTCTAACATTCCAATCTGTATACTTAGTTTTATCATCAACTACTTGCTTTACTTCTCTCGCTAGGATGATGAGCTTATCTTCTGGATAATCAAAATCAAACTTGTGAGCAATACTTTTTAAAATGTTGTAAAATGCTTTCTCTTCAAAGTCTATACCCATATCACCAAATGATTCTTTCTCTTTTTTTAGTGCATGATATAAATCAATAATCTCATCAGTGAAGTCCTCTAGGACTCCACTGACAAGTACATCTTCCTCTTTTCTCTCATTATATTTTTCAACTAAGCTTGTGAACTTTTTAGAAAAATCCACAGCTTTAGCTTTATTAACTTTTTTAAAATCTTCTAATGCTTTTGCTAGTAGTTGTTGCAGTAATTTTATCTTTGTATTTGGTAGTTTTATTTTCTCTATCTTGTTGAGATAATCTTCATCGAAAATATCTATTTGAGCTTCATCTTCACTTCCAAGTTTAAATATCTCTTCAACACCATCACTTTTAAGAGCCTCTGCAATCATTTCTGACACTTTCGCATTCATTTGTGCAGTATCAGGTGCATCACCTTTTGTAAGCTTTATAACAATAGTACGAACAGCTAAGTAAAAGTGAATATGATCTTTTTCATTCTGAGTAAAAACCTCACTCCCACAACATATATCATAAGCAGATTTCAATCGTTTAACGATATACATAAATCGTGCTTCTAGCTCTTTAGTTAACTGTACATACTCACTAGCTTTATTTAAACACTCTAATTGTTCCGTTGGGCTTCCATTAAAGTAAAAGAAAGTATCAAACTTATGAAAAAGTTTAGCTAGTAAATCTAGTTGATCTTTTACAACAACTATGGAAGCATTTATATCTTCAAAGTTTTGAGAGTCCATTTTAGAAAACTGCTTAAGAGCCTTATTCATAGCTGTCTTTATACCTATGTAGTCAACTACAAGCCCTTTTTCTTTTGACTTATACTTCCCCTATTGACTCTTGAGATAGTTTGGATGAGACTATGCTCTTTGATTGGTTTATCGATGTATATAGTGTCTAAAAATGGTACATCAAACCCAGTAAGCCACATATCTACAACTATGGCTATTTTAAAGTTTGATTTTTCATTTTTAAACTGTGTATCAAGAGTCTTTCTGTACTCTTTAGTTCCAAGCATATCCCATAACTTTTTTTCATCTTTGTCTTTTTGTCTAGTCATAATCATTTTGATTTTTTCTAATGGTAGTATCTCTTTTTTCTCTCTATCACTTAGTTCTACACCATCATCATATATTCTTTTTTCATTCCATTGTGGTCTTAACTCTACAAGTTCTTTAAATAGTCCATAAGCTATATCTCTACTACTTGATACAAATATAGCTTTACCTTTAAGTGTAGCACCCTCATCAACTCTTTTTTCATAGTGTTCTACAAAATCTTTTGCTATTGCTTTTAGTCTATCAGGGTCACCAAGTATTTCACCCATATTTGTCATAGATTTTTTACTATCATCTATTTGGTACTCATTCGCTCCAGCTTCGGCACACTCTTCGTAATATTTTTCTATCTCTTGTAGTTTAGAATTATCTAGCAATACTTTAGCAGCTCTTCCCTCATACACAACTCTAACTGTTATCTCATCCCTAACTGATTCGGTCATAGTATAACTATCTACTACATCTCCAAAGACATCTAAAGTTGCATCTATCGGTGTACCAGTAAACCCTACAAAGGTTGCATTTGGTAAAGAATCATGCAAATACTTCGCAAAGCCATAAGTTTTTTTAACGCCATCTTTTGTAACTTTTACTTTTTGATCTAAGTTGATTTGACTACGATGTGCTTCATCAGATATACAGATGATATTTGTTCTATTACTTAATCGCTCTATATCTTCGCTAAATTTATGGATAGTAGTTAAAAACACTCCTCCACTCTCTCGACCTTGAATCTTTTTTCTTAAATCTTCACGACTCTCCACACTAACCACTCCATCATCACCTATGAAACCCTTAGCATTGGAGAACTGACCACTTAACTGTGTATCTAAGTCTGTTCTATCTGTAATAAGTATGATAGTAGGACTTGAAAACTCTACACTCTTCATAAGCATACGAGTGAGATAAAGCATAGTGAAACTCTTACCACACCCAGTAGCACCAAAGTATGTACCACCCTTTCCATCTCCATGTGGTTTTTGATGTAGTTTTATATTTTCATAGAGTTTTTTAGTTGCATAGTACTGAGGGTAACGACAAACTATCTTTTCATCTTTTTTTGATTTATCAGGCATATAGATAAAGTTATGAATTATATCAACTAATCTCTCTTTGTTAAACATCCCTTGAATCATAGAGTACATAGAGTCTATACCATCCACATCTATCTCATCACCAGTTATCTTTCTCCAAGCATAAAAGAACTCATACGGTGCAAAAAATGAACCAGCTTTATTGTTTACTCCATCACTTATGATACAAAAAGCATTGTATTTAAAAAGTTCGGGTATATCGCGTTTGTATCTAGTAGTAAGCTGCACAAAAGCATCGTGAAGTGTAGCCTCTTCTCGTATAGCACTTTTAAACTCAAACACCACTAATGGCATACCGTTTATGTACAGTATGCCATCAGGTATGCGTTTTTCATAACCAACTATTTCAAGTTGATTTACTATTTTAAAACTATTCTTGTTTACATTTTCATAATTGATAAATTGTATATGAATATCTTTAGCTTTTGAATCTTCTCTTTTAAAGATAAACCCATCAGATACTAGCTTCATAATAGATTTGTTTGTATCGTACAGATCACTAGCTGGATAAGTTTCTAATTTTCGCACTATCTGAGTTATTTCGCTAGCAGTAATATTATCACTTTTATATCTAGCAAATAAATACTCTTTTAAATCATCTTTTAAAAGTACTTCACTCTCATCTCGCTCTATATCTTTACCATACTGATAACTGATACCTTGTTCTTCAAGTAACTCTATAAATGCTAGTTCTAGTTTTTCTTCTGTAAATTTTGCCATTATTTTAATCTCTTTATATCTTTTTCTAACTCTTGTAAACTCTCTACTTTTTGAAGTTGTTTTTTATGCTCTTTATATTTGAGATATTCTTGTTCACTTTTTTCTTTTGCTTTATCGTGGCTTATCTTTCCAGCATGGTTTAAAAGTTCTCTACCATTAAGAGATATAACCATATCTAGTCTTTGTATCCAGTCTTTCATATACATCGGTGTTTCTTGCATAGCCATAGTTTCAGCGAATGCAAGGTATTGCTCTACTAAAAGACCTAAGAGTTTTATCTCATCTTCATTTAGGTAGTTTTTAGCAATGCTAACATCTTTTTTCGTAACATTTCTACTCTCTTTATCAAAGGAAATCATACCTAAAAGAGGTTTATCTATATCGACTCTGCTATGCACAAGTTCGGCAGCAGTTTGAGATGATATAGCCCACAAAAGTTTGTTTTGAACAAGTTTAAAAAATGCTATAGTCTTTTCATCTTTAGAGTCATAGTCTATACTTGTCATGTATATATCTTTGATTTTTTGGTAAAAAAACTTCTCAGATAGTCGTATGTCACGAAGCCGTTTTTGAAGTTCATCAAAATAACCCATAGCATTACCGTTTTTAAATCTATCATCATCAAGTATAAAACCTTTAGTTATATACTCTTTAAGTCTGTCTTTTGCCCAGATTCTAAACTTTGTACCAGTAGTTGAACGGACTCTAAAACCTATGGCTATTATCATGTCAAGATTATAAAAGTCTATATCTCTAGTTACTTCTCTATCGCCCTCAACTTGAACTGTTCGGTAATTCCGAACAGTTGATATAGCATCTAGCTCACCCTCTTCAAATATAGCTTTTATATGCTCACTTATGGTTGATTTTGCTTTACCAAATACCTCACAGATTTGAGCCTGAGATAGCCATAAAGTTTCATCTTCAAACTTTACATCAACTTTTATGTTACCGTTGTCGTTTTGGTATATTAGGATCTTTACATCAGTTAGTAGTTTAGATTTCATAATAATATACCTGTGCCATTTTCATTTAAATCTAACTTGAATTTATCATATTCATAAATGATATTATTAATTATTTCCGTGTTAGTTTTTAAATTCAATGTATCTCGAATATGAATAAACTCCATTATACTAATCGCTGATATTTGTGTTATAAAATCTGAGTATAATGCAATTGCTGGATTTTTCTCTGCTTTTGCATTATGTACTATTTGATTTCTTACTCGATAGATATAAACAAGTTTTTCAAATATAATACTTTCAAATAACTCTAATAATTTAATACATTCATTTTTCTTAGTAAATACACTATTAAGATATTCTAATTGAGAATAAAACAGTGAGTTGTTATCAATATGTGACATTACATCTAATAAGTTATCTGTAAAATTTTTTAAATGTATTGTTCCTTCATACCCTAGACCTATTTTATTTTTCAATTCAACTGGTAAATTCAATTCTATTCTATTATGTCTTAACAAAGCCATTTTATCAGACATATCATCTAGTTTATGAAAATGTTTCCAAGCAAAATCATACATCTGTTTTTTAGCTAATAATTTAGATACAACTTTAAAAAATATTTTTGGTGTATTGAAATTCTTTCTTTCAAAAATATTTTCCAAAGCTATCCAATGCCATAGTATTTTTTCATTTTTATCATTCGATTCAATAGCTTTTCGTTTCCAATGAATTGATTTTAATATTTTATTATCTATCTCTAAAATGTTTTCTATATAAATATTATTTTGGTAATATTTATATAGAAAATCATAACCATTATTCTTTATTTCTAGAGTATCTTGATATCTTAAAACTTCCCATGTATTTGTTGAACCAGAGCCTTTATTATCTCCATTTACATCAATAATATAATATTTTGATGTATTAATAGATATTGGTATTTTATAATTAGTATATTTCAAGGCGATGACATCCAAGATGTCTTCAAGCATCTCAATAGCTTCTTGTTTTGCATATTCCGTATCTATAATATTTATTGTAACTGCACCATTACAATAAAATATATTGTCAGCTCCACTATAATCAAATAATTCATTAAAAGACTCAGTAGGATTATTAAAAAGTTTAAGTGATTTTGGATTATATATTTGAATATTTCCAAGATTTATATTTACATCATCACCCTTTAAACCTTTAATCTGAAAAACAAACCTATATTCTTCCCCTTCGTTACTAAAATAATTTTCAAGTGATAGTATGCGTTCTTTTAATGTTAAATTATCAATATGCTCTATTAACTTTTTTTTATATGCTTTATACTCATCAGAAGTTCTATCATAATTAGAACATTCTATATTATGTGGATATGATGTATGCAGGGTATCCTTCGATATATTTTGATATGTAGAAAATATATTATTAATAATAGTAACTATAGTTTTTTTAGAATATTTTTTATATGATAATTCAAAAATAATTAAATTACTTAATTGCTTGATTTTACTTTGATTTATCTCTGACTCATCACTTAACAAAGTAGCAAGCTCTCTTATTGCTTCTATACCTAATTTAAAACTTTGTAATTCTAGTTGAGCCATTTTAAGTAAGTGAGATAAATAAGTATAATCATCTTGCTTTGAATTTATCTGCTTTTGTATTAGTTTTAAAGTTGGCTTTAAAAAATTTATTGCTTCTAAATCCAAACTAGCGAACTGATTAATTGTATTTTTAAAAAAGTCTTTATTGTCTTTATTAGATAGATTTTTTCTTTCAATTTCATCAATGAGTTCATTGAATAAAGTTTTAGGATTATATAAAATTGAATGATTTAGTTCTAACTCAATACTACTATTTTGACTTGTCAAATCTCGCCAATAGTCTATAAAATATTGTGCTTTAATTTCTGAATTTAAATCTATTTTGACTATTTCAGTATCCATAATTAATCCTTAATAGTTGCCATTTTTGAAAGTAAAATAGCTTTCAAATTATTTAAATATTTATTACTTTTATTTTTTGCATCTAAGTTTAATTCCAAGTTTTGAATAAATTTATCAAACTTTTTTTGAATATTTTCAGAAGGATTAAGAACAGGAAAACGATTTAAATCATTAATAGTAATTTGAGATTGTGCTGAGCCACTATCAAGTTTTCTTAGGTTTTGATTTTTTAAATAATAATAAACAAAATATTTACTCATTTTACTATGTTTGATTTCAACTACTATGCTTAAATTTGTAATATACGCTTTTGGTGGTGATATTCGCACTTCACCAGTTCCACTAACACCTCTACATAAAACTAATATTTGAGGTTCTTCATACATAAAACTAGAATAATATCCTCTAATTCCATAACCTGAAAAAATAGGATAACCACTATCTAAAAATTTATTTGAATCTAGCATCTTTCCATATTTCAAATCAGATATTTGTTCTATACATAAATAATCCCACCCAACAGGTATCTCAATATCCAACTCACCACAATAAACCATCGCCCCATCACTAGACTTATAAGGCTTACCATCTTCATTTGGAAACTCAAAATCTACAAACCACTCTTTATATATAGCTTGTGCAGTCTCTTCTAGCTTTTGATTTAGTTGTTCATTTAGTTTGATTCTATCTGTGATAGTGTGGTACTCTTTTACTATCTCTTTTTGTTTCTCTATTGATGGAACAGGAAGTTCAACATCACACATCTCATCCCATCCAAAAGCTTCTCTTGTACTTCCGTGGGACATATATCGGGCATATCTATCAAACTCTGTTCTTCTAAACCACATCATAAGATATTCAGGTAGTAGCTCTTCTTTGTCTATCACTTCAAATACTGTGTAAGATGTAGATACAATAGCCTCATCATATTCAAGAAGTGCTACAGATATTTTATCTCCATTTCGTGAAGTTATAGAGCCATAAGTAAACTGATTTTTCTTTACTAATTTGTACTTTGACATATCTGTACCAATAGTATTAGCAATAGATGGAATGAATTTTTTAGTGATACTTACACCTAAAAGATTTGTCACTTTTAAGTCTGTATTTTTTATACTTACTGTTTGTATAAACTGACCTAATTTTTTATAGTTTGATTTCATAACCCAACTCTTTAAAAACCTCTAATAACTCTTTTTTAGATTTTTCTTCATCTTCTAGTAAAGTTTTAAATTCACTCTGTAATGTTGTCATTTTTGTATCAAAGTCTATGTTTTCATCTCTGTTTACAAATTCTATATATTTACTAGGAACAAGTGAGTAGTCTTTTTTTATAACTTCCTCTTTAGAAGCACTAAAACAGAACTCTGGGACATCATCATAAGAATTTTTATCACTTTGCCATAGATGATAAGTTGATGCTATCTCATCTATAGTTTCTTTATCAAATTGAGTATATTTTTTCTCAAAAGGAACACCTTTTTGTCGTAAGTCCATAAATAGTATCTCATCTGTTCTATCTCTATGAGTTTTAGTCACATCATTTTGCTCAAATGTTCTTTCTTTTTTGTTGGCATTTAGTATCCAAAGAGTTACACTTATATCTGTTGTATAGAAAAGATTACGGGGTAAAATAATGATAGATTCTACCAAGTCATTCTCTATTAGCTTCTTCCGTATCTTATATTCTTCGCCACCACCACTTAATGCACCATTTGCTAATATAAACCCAGCTACACCATTTTGAGATAGTTTTGATACCATGTTAAGTATCCAAGCATAGTTAGCATTTGATGTTGCTGGAGTGTCATAACCTGCCCATCGTGGATCATCTAGTAGTTCGTTAGTTCCTCTCCAGTCTTTTTGGTTAAATGGAGGATTCGCCATGATGAAGTCAGCTTTTAAGTCTTTGTGTTGGTCTTTTCCAAATGTATCAGCTGGTACATCTCCAAGGTTAGCAGATATTCCTCTAATTGCTAAGTTCATTTTAGCTAGTTTGTAAGTAGTCGCTGTGTACTCTTGACCATAAACAGATATATCTTTTTTACTTCCATTGTGAGCATCTATAAACTTCATAGACTGTACAAACATACCACCAGAACCACAAGCAGGATCATATATTTTCCCCTTATATGGTTCTATCATGTTTGCTATAAGGTTTACTATAGATTTTGGAGTGTAGAACTCTCCTTTTCCTTTACCCTCAGCAATGGCAAACTTACTTAAAAAGTACTCATATACACGACCAACTATATCGTGTCCTTTGTCTTCTATGGTATTGATGTTGTTGATAGTATCTATTAAAGATGATAGTTTACTTACATCTAGTCCTAGTCTTGAGAAGTAGTTATCAGGTAAAGCACCTTTAAGCGATGGATTGTTCTTTTCAACAGTAGCTAAGGCAGTATCTATTTTAAGAGCTATGTCATCTTGTTTGGCATGTTGCTTGATGTATGACCATCTTGAAACCTCAGGTAGATAAAAAACATTTTCCATAGTATAAAACTCAACCATATCGATAAATGCTTCTTTATCTTCGGTTATTAGTTGTTCCCTTCTTTCTTCAAAAGTATCACTTACAAACTTTAAAAAGATAAGTCCTAAAACTATATGCTTGTATTCACTAGATTCGACCGTACCTCTTAGTTTATTTGCACTATCCCAAAGAGTCTCTTCCATAGTTTTTTGTTTTTTAGTTGCTTTAGCTTTTGCCATTTATTAAGTGTTCCATTTATTTAAAATTATTAATTTATATTTTATCTAAAATTAGCAAATTTAAAAGTAAAAGTATTATTTGCTTATTTTATTAACCTATAAAAATCTTCTAATAAAGATAAAACAAGTTTCCAAAATAATATAACTATATATCATAACGATAGATGGAACAGCCTCTAACGAGAGGTTGTTCTATGGTTGAGCCCTCAATCAAAATTTAACACTAAGGAAACTCAATGCTAAAAAATATAACAGCAACGACATTCTTCACAAAGCCATACAATCCATTTCAGAGTGAGATATTTATCTCTGCAAATAACTTCAATTACAATCCACTAAGAGGAGCCTAGCAATGCTACCACTTCCAACAATCCTTACAGTTGTTAT
>Ga0256827_10003126_pt1 | contig 10569 bp, 8 predicted proteins | sample CV84metaG_FD_185977 | JGI IMG/M metagenome (GOLD analysis project Ga0256827, IMG submission 185977) | Hydrothermal vent microbial communities from East Pacific Rise, Pacific Ocean - CV84 | ecosystem: Environmental > Aquatic > Marine > Hydrothermal vents | place: Pacific Ocean: East Pacific Rise...
ATATAGATTTTGTAATACCTTTATAATAATTCTCAGGAACTAGATAAAGACTATTCATACACTCATTTAATTCATATGTCATATAAGGATTAGAAATATAATTCTCTTTAAGTAAATTTTTATCATAAAAACTTTTTATATCTAAGTATCCATCATCGCCATAAAACTCTATAACAAACCTTTCTATTTCTGGTTCACTTCTTTTATAATTATAACTTGCAATAGTTATCTTTGATTGGTAGTAACCTCTATGCTCTAAGAAGTCATCAAATTTATTTGCAAACTTTATCGTTGAATTGTCTAGACTTTTTATGATTTGTTTTAATCTAAAAAGAATATTTTCAAATAAAATATTTTCGGTCGGAAATACAATAGTTTTTTCATAATCCTGTTCTACTGTGAATTTGAAATCATCAGTATAAAAACTCTTTACTTGCTCAATTTGTTTATTATTAATCACTTGTTGCTTAGAAAATATCAAATCTCTAAAGGTATTTTTATCGTACACAAAATATTTAGGAGTATCAACTTCGCTCAATTCTCTTGTAAATTTCTGCGTATCATTAAAATATTCTAATTGACTAATCATTAGTTCGTTAGAAATATCTATTGTATCTAAAAAATATGCATATCTAGTCAAAGTAACATAATCAAAGTCTTTTACTAGAAAATCTTTAAATGATTCATCTAATAAAACTTTATTTTTTTCAATAGCATATTGCAAAGCAAACATATAAATTTCTTCGTGTTTTATATGGTTTCCAGGACATTTCAAATAATCCTTTGAGTATTCTAACATTTTCGAAAATTGTTCGAAATTAGTAACTGTTCTGTTTTTTATGTCATCTAATAAAGAATACATAAAATTTATATATTCCAGAACATCTTCAAAAGATTTTGTGTGATATGTCCTTTCGCCATACTGTTTAAGTATATCTTCCATTTTTTTATCCTGCTGGTGGCATTGAAACCACAGATTGTATCACTCTACCATTCATTATATCATCATCTAAAAAAGTAACTATAACTCTTGAATCTACAGCAGGAACATCGTTTTGTGCCTGTGGTTGTGATTGTGGCGCCATAGTTATGTAATACCAAGGAAGGTCGTCTTTTTCAATTTCATCTGTTACTCCATCTAACTGAACCTTAATGCGATTTGCAGTAAATGGATCAGCATCGTCAACAACAGTCCCTTGGAATTCTTTATTTTTTAGAAAATATTCGAATGCCATTTCTTTCTTTTCTCTTATATTCATATTATCCCTTTATAAAGAAGTCTCTCATAGCAGTAACTTTAACCACTGGAGCATTTACTGAGTCAAAAGAAAAATCAATTCTACAAATAATATATTCACCTTCTGAGATTATTGAGTTTTTTGCTTCTTTTTCTGTCTTTTCATATAATTCAATAAGTTGTAATAACTCAATCTCAGAAAAATCATTATGTGATGTTAATTCCATAGATATTTCATAATTATGTAAATTATGTCTTTTAACTTGATTATATCTTCTAGCAATAGTGTATTCATCAAAAGTATTCATATTGTCTTCAAGAACTTCAAACGGATGATAAGGTAAAATTTTATCATATTCTTTCTTAGTAAATAAACTCTTTTTGCTTATAACTTCTTTCACTATTTTACAAGTTGGTATCTTAAAAATCATATTATCTCTCGTTGGTGAAAATTTATATGAGAATAAATCAAAATTTGCTGTCTGTTTAAATGACTTGATTCTTACATCAGCATCTTCTTGATATGTGCTATATTTCACTGGAGGTTTTTCTCTGATTTTATTAAAAGAAGTTACTATCAACTCGCTCTTTGCATTTAGTGCTATGAGAATCAAATCGTCCTTTTTATATGCAAAATTATAAAGATAATCAACAAATTGTTTTTCTGTTGTGTTATATCTTAACCAAGTTTGCACATCTGGAGTCGGGTCAATTTTTAAAATAGGTTTAACTTTCTTTAATGCTCCAAATACCTCAACTGTCGATTTGTCTTTGAAAACTTCTTGTTTGAAATCACCTATATAATATTGTGGTGCTTGAACAATTCCGTCGATATTTATTTTGTACATATATTTAGGAAGTTCTTCTACTTTTGTTTGTTCAATCGCGAACTTCACTTCTCTAACTAATTTGTTTGAAGATGTTAGTTTTATTTTAATTTCTGCTCCGTGTTCAAGAAACTTTTTTAGGTGTTCTTGTTCCATTCTAACCTCAAGATTACAGGTTGGTAAAATATTGTGTATTTCTTCGGAGAAGTTAAGTGATACAAATCCTGATCTAGGAATCTTTACATCATTAATAGTTAAATTTAAAATTGACTTTCCGTCATCACCAATATCGTATTGTGTCATTTTAACCTTCCATTTCTCGTTTTATTTGTATATCTCTGAATAGTTTTTGTACAGAATGTAGTTTAGGAATTTTGATTGTTCCATTTTTATATTTGTGTGGGTCTACTATATCATTATATAAACCAATAATCCAAAAGTCGTCAACTCCACTTAGATATTTTTTAGCATACATATCAAGTTTAACCTCGCCATTAACAATTTCTTCGTCATAAACCTTAATTTTTTTAAGTTCTGAGACAAAGAATTCATTACTGAGAAAATCAAACATATTATGCTTAAAATCAAATATCTCTTTCATATTTTCTCCTTTTGGTATTATTTAAGTTATTTTAGAGAATCAATAAACTCTTGCTCAAACACTTCTACATCATCAATATCGTCAAAGTCAATATAATCACTCATAATTCCTCTAGCAGTATTTATTTTGTCAGTTATACCAAGTTTTTGCTCAAACATTTCAATCATTTCATCTCTAGCAGTATAGTATTTTGCTTTCACATTTTCTTGTCTTTTAAGTTCTTTCGCGAATGCTTTACTATCATACTCTGTGGCACTTTCATATGCTTTAAGTTTATTTCTTTGTTTAATACCAAACTTTCTAGATTCTCTTAGAGTACAAGTATATGTATCAATAACTTCGTCTGTGATTGGATGAGTTATTCTATATGTAATTGTTGTGAAATCACTTTCGAATGCTGGACTTGGAATTTCAATACCATGATTTTCCATCATTTCATTTACTTTGTTTGCTACGATTCTAAAATTTGTTTCTCTCATGTTGTTTACCTTTAAGTTAATTTATACAGTAATTATACTGTAATTTAACTTAAAAGTTACTTAAATTATGAAGAAGTTTTAATAGTTACCCATTCTTTATATTCATCAGCAAATACTCCACGAAAATATTGTAAAGTTACCTTAACTGTACAAAATATCGGCGAACCATTTTCGTCACAATCTTGACTATAAGTTCTATCTATATCTTTAATGTACAATCCGCCTGGAACAGTCAATCTATTATTTATTTTCAATGAGAATAATTCATTACTTAAATCCGGAGTCGTTACTCCCATATGCACTGTACTAGCAGAATATAAATGTTGTGTGTATGGCATATCGACACCAGCAACACTTTTTGGCATTGTTGCTCTTAATGAGAATTCTTCGAGTTTTTCGTATGTTGAAAACCCAAACATTCCAGGAACACAAATTAAATTCACTGAAAATGATGGTTGTTCCACCCCACTTCCTTTGTAAAATTTAAAAGATTTTGATAAAGTAGCATCTACATTCTCGTGCATCTTTTTTGAAATAGGGTCTGAAATAAATTTCGGTAGAATTGCTCCCATAACAGCATCCCCAACTCCTGCCAAAGCATCCATTGCCTTTCCGGCACTATCTGGAGTATAAAGTTCTGCTCTTGAAGTAAGATTTAAATCTTGCATATTTATACCTTTCAAAGTTCCTGTTGGTCCACTAATCGTCACACCATAATTTTTATATAGTGCTGACGATTCTTTTCCAAATCTTTCGATTAAATTACTAACCATTTTTTCTCCTTATAAAAGTTTGGACAGAATTGAAATGTCCTTTCCATTACTAAAATTATTAATTACAGTAGAGTTATTTGTTGTTGGTGCGACAACATTATTTCCACCTTTCTCTTTTTCACCATCTTTTGAATCAACTGTTTGCATAGCAGTTTCTTGTAGTTTTCCTGCTTTATTTTCGCCAAGATCTATTTGTTTGATGCTTGAATTTGCTTCTGGACTTTCAGTTGAATCAGATGTTAGTTTCTTATATCCAGCAATTAATGGATTGTATTTTACTAATGGATTGTCCATTGAAAAGAAACCGCCATCTTCTTTTTCTTCAGTCTTTTTCTTACTCGGTTTTGAGAATTCATCAAGATGATGAATTCTATTATGTCTTCTTCTGTTAAATTCATCAGTATGTAGTTTTCCGTGTGTAATTTTTCCCGGAGGTCCATCAAAGTAATTTGAAAATTTTTCGTCAGACATTTCATAGTTATCTCTTGATTTCGGTTTGACTGTTTCTGTAGGTTTATCTCCAGATGTTAGTTTATTATACCCAGCAACTAATGGATTGTATTTTACTAATGGATTATCTGATGAAAAGAAACCTCCATCTTCTTTTTCTTCAGTCTTTTCATCTTTATTATCAGATTCAGATGTTAGTTTCTTATATCCAGCAACTAATGGATTGTATTTTACTAATGGATTATCTGATGAAAAGAAACCTCCATCTTCTTTTTCTTCAGTCTTTTTCTTACTCGGTTTTGAGAATTCATCAAGATGATGTCTTCTCATATATTCTCTTCTTTCTAATTCGCTTGTATGTCGTTTTCCATATGTGATTTCTCCTGGAGGTCCATCAAAGTAATTTGAAAATTTTTCCTTAGACATTTCATAGTTATCTCTTGATCTTGGTTCAACCTTTTCCTCAGGTTTATCGGCATCTTTTAACTTATCGGACTCGTCTTTATTATCTTCTTTCTTAGTCTTGTCCTTTGGTTTAGGTGGTTTTTCCTTCTTTTTAGGACTTTGACCCTCAACTGCCTTTGTTGTGTCAGGACTTAATAAAGGCATTAATTGATCTAATAAACCATCATCTTTTGAAACTTCTGATGAAGAAAACTTCATAAGTGCTTTGTTATAAAGGTTGAATTTTCCGTCATCCTCAGCAATTGTGCCATCATGAAGACCATCAGCAAGGTATCCCCTGACTTCTGGATCAACCTTAGAAAGTTCTTCAATTAATTTCTTATCTTCCTCAGACCAATCGTCATATCTACCAAGAGCATCTAAATCTTTGTTAGAACTTCTTAAAATTGGTTCCCAATCCTTAATCTCTGAATCGCCAAAGAAATTGTGTTCAATTGCTCCTTGTGCTTCTAACTTATCAACAACTTCTTGTGAATCGTCATCAATCATTAAGTTATATACGCCATATCCAATGGCACCAACTGCCGCGGCACCAGCAACCCAAGGAAGTGCCGCCATTGCTAAACTACCAGCACCAGCAAGCATTCCTCCTCCTGCAACTGCTCCCTCAGCAACCGCAGCGCCTTCCATCATTCCTGCTCCAGTTTCTGCCATACCAGCAAATTTTCCAAGTTTTGAAAGCATTCCTCCTTTTGGAGATCCTCCTTTCATTCCTTTTCCTGCTTTATGGTTTGCTCTACTGTATGGAGAGTTAGAACTATCATTAGAAGTATAATTTCCATTTTTCATTGATAGAGGACTTGTGCCACCAGCACTTGTACTAAACTTATGATTAGAACTTTTTATATGCTTTTTATGAGATTCTTTATATTTCTTTTCATCCAAATCATTTGATGCTTCTTGAAGTCCCAATAAACTTTTTAAATGACCTGAAATTTTTTCAAGAAATGGTAAATTTTGTAATTCTGTTTCTCGAACCTCTGTCACTTCTTTTACTGATTCGCTTGAAGTTTCAATATTTTTTGTTTCTAAATCAGATTTTTCGCTTTCGGTTGTCTCTGACATATCCTTAAATGAATCTTTATATAATTCCGAAATCTTACTATAATCTTTCTTTAAGGTTTGTTCGCTCGTTTCAGAAACTGCCGCAGATACTTCCGTGGATAAAGTCTTAAATTGCTCTGGAGGTAAAGTTAGAACATCAAAATGACTTTTTGCAGTATCTTTCAAATCAATTGCTTTTTTTCCTAATTCTGTATCTAATGCTTTGTCTTTAATATCTACTAATTTATCTTTTGCGTTTCCTACTTTCTCTGATATAAATGCTCGTTGTTTCTCAGTTTTATCCTTAGCAAATTGAACTCCCATTCCTCCAAGATTTCTCGTAAGGTTTAACCCTTTATCCTGAACACCTTTTACAGTTTCGTTCATTCTGTTTTTAAATCTTTCCAATTTGTCTTTATTCTTCGACACTAACCAAGCACCCAAAGAGGAGTCATCGCCCTTCTCTTTCTTTTTTGTATAATCAAGTTTTCTTGTGTCGTCTATAATACTTTCTTTTTCTGACTTTATATCTTTTTCATTTTTCTTTGAAACTAATGCTAATCTTTCTTTTGCTTCGTCTGATGCTCTTTTATCTTTTTGGTCGTCCCAAATTTTAGTTAGTACATCAAATTGTTGTTTTGATTCATCAGCAATCTCTTCATTAGTTTCAAACGAGTCTTTTAAAACTTGTAAAATCTCATCTTGTTTTTTATCGTCACCGTCTTCTTGTGCTTGTAAAAAAGTCTCATAAAACTTATTATCCATTTCTGAAAAATATTCTTTATTTGTTTCTAATAATTCGTTTATATTAGTTTTATTTATTTCTTTTATATTTTCAGATTTTGAAGTTGATTCAATAGTGCTTATGAATTCTTCAACTGATTTTTGTTCTTCTAATAATACTTTCTTTTCTTCGTCAGTAGCAACCAATAATTCTTTCTTAATTTCGTCAATTCTAGTTTCTGTTAGTTCAAAAAGTTTATCAATTCCTTCGTCTGATTCATTAGAGTCGCTTGATTGTGACATCTCAAGGTATTTTTGAAATTCTTTGTTTTGGTATATAGAAGTTTCTTTTTGATATTTTATTGACTCTTTCAGAGTTTTGATTTCTTTTGCAATCTCTGTTGAACTTGTATCGCTTGAAACTTTTTCTTTATGTTCTGAAATCTGTGTTAGTAAGGCATCTATCTCGGATTGTCTAACTGCTTTATCTTCGTCAGATTCAGGTTCTTCTGAATTTTGTTTTTCTTCAAGTTGGGCATTTAGTTCTTCCAGAACTTTGTTACTTTCTTCTTCTTTTGACTTAATATCATTTTCAAGTTTTTTGATTTGAACTTCAACATTAGCAACAGGATCTTCGCTTTTTTCCTTGATTTTGTCTTCAATTTCAAGAATTTCTGCTGAATTATCTTTACTTGTGTCTAGTTTTAAATCATTTAATTGTTTAGTTAAATCTTCAATTTCGCTTTTGTTTTTTAAATCCTGAGTTTCAGCATTTGAAATACTTTTTAATGTACTTTCTAAAATTTTATTTCTTGAATCTTTGATATCATTAACCATTTCTAATTCAATAGAAGCATCATTGTATTTTTTGAATATTTCGTTAATTTCCGTGAAATCATATTTTAAATCATCCGTTGATGTTGATTGAACTATTTTAAAGAAATTTTCATAAGTTCTTACTGAAATTGGTACACTAGCAAAACAAGGAAATAATAGTTCTCTAAAATATTGTTTCAAACTTAAAACAGTTGCATTATACTTCACGCTTTGCTCAATATATTCGCCTGATATTCTATAAAATGGATTTCCAAGAATACTATCTTCATAAAAATTGTCTACTGCTGTTTTAAACTTGTTAATCCAAGTATAATAGTAATCATTTTCTGATTTTGAATTATAAGTCATTGGTCTTATGGATTTAACCCATGCTTGGAATTCCTTATCTAAATCAGAGTCAACATCATCGGAAACTATTTCAATTTGTTTCAATTGTGCCTTTCTTCTCGAAACCATAGTTGTTTTTTCTTTCTTAGGAACTTCTAAATCTTTGCCTGAATAATCAGGGATTTCAGCATCTTGGTCGGAAGTAGGTAAATTTTGGCCAATAGGGACAGGAACTTTATTCTCTTCAGTTGATTCAGTTTGTTCATTTGAATTAGTTTGTTCAGGAACTTTATTCTCTTCATTTGAATTAGTTTGTTCAGTTGATTCATTTGAATTAGTTTGTTCAGGAACTTTATTCTCTTCAGTTGATTCAGTTTGTTCAGTTGATTCATTTGAATTAGTTTGTTCAGGAACTTTATTCTCTTCAGTTGATTCAGTTTGTTCAGTTGATTCAGTTGATTCATTTGAATTAGTTTGTTCAGGAACTTTATTCTCTTCAGTTGATTCAGTTTGTTTATTTGATTCAGTTGATTCATTTGAATTAGTTTGTTCAGGAACTTTATTCTCTTCAGTTGATTCAGTTTGTTTATTTGATTCAGTTGATTCATTTGAATTAGTTTGTTCAGGAACTTTATTCTCTTCAGTTGATTCAGTTTGTTCAGTTGATTCATTTGAATTAGTTTGTTCAGTTGATTCATTTGAATTAGTTTGTTCAGGAACTTTATTCTCTTCAGTTGATTCGCTCATAGTTTTTCTCCATCAGAAAGGAATTAACCTTTCTTTTCTTTTTGTTTTTTATTGTATAATGACACTATTTCCATTATGTCTTTATAAAATTTACCATCAGGAATAAAAGTTTTGAATGTTTCAAGAAAACTCATTTCTGTTGATAATATTGATTCATAATCAAATTTAGGGATACACCTTTAGAGTCTCTAAGTTTATTCTCAGAGTGTATCGTTTTTGGCATTGAGGACAAGGAATATGTAAATCGTCCAGCACTATTTCAGATATTTCAGCAAACTCATCAAGTCTTTTTATCGCCTGTGGTCTAGAATATCGTATAGTGTCTAATTTTTGTTCAAAACTAAAATCTTTATTTTTGATATATAATGCTTTCTTAATTGAATCGTGAGACACATTAAATTTTTCAGCAAGTTGTTTGTGATTATTTTCAAAAAATATATAATCTGAAACTTTCAAAACATTTAATTCGACAGCAACTCCATCTAAGTCAATTACATATGGAAGTTCGACCATTTCATCATCAGAAAGAAAATCTAAATTATCTGCTTTAATTGGTGTCTCAATTATACAATCACATTTAGTGATTTCATTTCCTGATGCAATTATATTGTTAATTTTCTCTTCAAAATCTTTTTTAAGTTCTTTATATTCTTTTTTATATTTTAACGAGTCTTCCTGCTCTTTTTCAGTTAAGGTTGGCATTGCTTCCTCAATTCTTTTTAAAGAGTCATTTAAGTCTTCAATATTTCTTCTATATTGTTTTAGTAAAGGGTTCTCAGTAATATTATTACATTCAATTCTTGGTTTCCACTCAAAATCTTCATTAGTTTGAATATTTGAAATTGTACTTAGAAGTATAAAATCAGAGAGTTCTAAATCTTCTAATTGAAAATCAGGGTCATTAAATTTTATACAATCTCTATAAACATCCACTGCTTGTGAAATAGTATATTCTGAAGTAATTTTTGAAATTGCTAAAACTTCGTCATAAAATTGACCTCTAACCAATACCTCAGTTATCTGTGGATAACTTCTAAACATAGATGGTGTGTTTGTTACTTTTACATATCTAATTGATTTTTCAATTGTACCAAACTTTTCAACTCTATCAATATCTTCGTATTTTACTTTTTCCATTTTTTCTCCTTACGAACCTTAAATAGAACTTAATCTATTTAAGATACCTTTCTCAAATTTTAATTGAATACAATCACCGATTATAAGGTTAGTTTCGTATGCATTTAGAATTTTAGATTTTAAAACATCAATATTTTCTGCTTCAAATAAAGTTTCTGTTTGAAGAATACCTGATTTTGCTCCAATAAAAACATTTTGCTCTTTCAATAAACCAACTACTCTATCCCCGATTGTTATTGCACATTCCTCAAGAATAGGATTAGTGTAGTTAAAAACCAACTTTACATTTTCTTTTTGTTTAACTGGATGAACTTTTTGAACTTCTTCATCTCTTGCTTCCGTCGCATCTGCTTTACGATTTCTTCTTTTCGCCATTTTTAATCCTTAGTTTAAAATTATTTAATAATCTTTTAAGAAAAGTTCTTCAAACTCTTCGCCATTTAAACATCTTTTACAAATTCTAAAATTCTCTAAATCACCATCATAAAAGTTATTGACTGTTCTGTCTTCATTCCAATCACCACCTATAATAAACGGGAATGAACCTGAACTTAGATCTATTCTTCCTATATTGTCTTTTATTTCGCCATTATAGACCACATCACCAGAACTCGTAATACCTATCATATTCCAATCATTTGCATTAAATGCTATTCTTTTCTTTTCCGAGTAGTTAAAAAAAGTTATTTCTGAATTCTGCAATAAAATATTGAACAAGTTATCGCCATTATTTGAAAAACTTACTAATGATTTATATTTTGTTGTTGTATTGCTTGTTTTAAATCTAAAAGCAATTGTCCAGTCGCCAGTTAAATTTGATAAATCTGATTTTATATACTGGTCTCCATCAAATTTTATCGCTTTTCCGTTTAGACCAGTAGAATAATCAAATAATGTATCGCTAGTAAAATCTACATTATTA
>Ga0256827_10003127_pt1 | contig 10568 bp, 8 predicted proteins | sample CV84metaG_FD_185977 | JGI IMG/M metagenome (GOLD analysis project Ga0256827, IMG submission 185977) | Hydrothermal vent microbial communities from East Pacific Rise, Pacific Ocean - CV84 | ecosystem: Environmental > Aquatic > Marine > Hydrothermal vents | place: Pacific Ocean: East Pacific Rise...
CCAATATTGAGGGTACAGGAGCTGTTTCAATTAGAGATTTAGTTAAAAACTCTCTAAGAATGAGACCTGATAGAATCATTGTAGGAGAGTGCAGAGGAGGAGAAGCTCTAGATATGCTTCAAGCTATGAATACTGGTCACGATGGCTCTATGACTACAGGTCACGCAAATACTCCTAGAGATATGTTATCTAGATTGGAAACAATGGTTTTGATGAGTGGTATGGATCTACCTGTTAAAGCGATTAGAGAACAAATAGCTTCTGCTGTTGATATTATTGTTCAGATAAAAAGATATAGTGATGGAAGTAGAAAAATTATTAATATTTCAGAAGTATTAGGTATGGAAGTTGATATTATTACTCTACAAGATATCTTTTATTATCAGCAAGAAGGATTTACAGAAAAAGGAAAAGTTTTGGGTAAATATTTAGCTACAGGATTTATCCCTAAGTTCTATGAAGATTTAAGAAATAAAGGTATTAGTGTTAATATGGATATTTTTCAATAAAAACTAAAAATTAAAGAGGATATTAAAAAATAATGTATAAAATAATAATAAGAGATTTAACCGGTTTTAGACAAGAGTTTGATTTAAACGAAAAGGTGTCTGTTGTTGGCCGAGGTGATAAAGTTCATATTAAATTAAATTCAACAAAAATATCAAGACAACATTTTAGAATAATTTTTAAAGGTCTAAAGGTATATATTGAAGATTTAAATAGTGCTAATGGTGTTTTCCTTAATGGTGAAAAATTAGAAAAGGTATCTACTCTTTCAGAAAATGATATTATTCAGTTTGGAGATTATTATGCTCAATTAAATAATACTAATAAAATCAGAAAAGTTTTTAAAATTGATGGTTTTGTTGAAGATGAAATGGCAGCCATAAGAGAAAAAAATATATCTCCTTTCTACAAAATTGTATCTCAGGATAAGAGATATCCAGGTTTAGTATTTGAACTAAAACCTGGAGTTACGACAATTGGTAGAACAAGAGCTTCTGATATTATTATTCCAGATAACACTCTTTCAAAAAAACATTTAAAGCTAGAGTATAAATCTGAAAAATTATATTTAGAAGATTTAGGAAGTATAAATGGAACAAAAATAAATGGAAGAAAACTTAGAGGAGTAAAGGAAGTTTTTGATAAGGATAATATTACTATCGGTGATGTAGAATTTATTATCGAATCTAATATTAAAATAGAAAGAAAAAAAGATTATAAAAAAATAATTATAATAGTTTCTGTTGTATTGGGTTTACTCTTATTAGGCTTGATACTTAAACCATCCAAAAAGGAAAAAGTTGTAATAAATCCTAGAAATGTTGTAAGAGAGGGGTGTGAAGGATTAAGTGATTCTGATTGTGATATCAAATTAAAAGAGAGAGAAATTCATAGATTACTAGGAGAATCTATGAAATATGGTAAAATTAAAAATTGGGATGCAGCAATTCAGATTTGTGAAAAAATACTTGATAAAGATCCTATGAATGAAAATGCGAAGAAATATAAAATTAAATATATGAATGAAAAGAAGAACAAAATACTTTATGATAAAATATTATTAGAAAAGAACAGTGATTTAGAAGCAGCTCTTAAAACTTCTGAGAAAATTCCTAAAGACTCTAGTTATAGAGAGAGTGCTCTTTTACTAAGAACACAAATTAAAGATGATCTGATAAGAACCTATTATGGTAAGGTAAAATCTTTATACAAGGCGAATAGGTTTAGAGATTCTTACGAAACATTAAGAAATCTTTTTAAAATTACTAGTTTTCATGAAGGTGGAAAGAAATATAAGTTATTAATTGAAAGAATATATAATCGTTGTAAGAAAAATGTTTGTACAAGTACAAAATATTCTAGAATTGGTAGTATTACTAAGTTTGTTATTGATATTAAGAACTTTAAAAATGTAAAAAAAGATGAGGGTATAAAGGAGAAGTTAAAAAAACTATATAATGATAAAATTTTATATACAGCAATAGATTATTATATCTCTGGTGATATTGATTATGCTATTAATTATTTAAATAGAGTTGGAAAATCTAAAAAAGTTTATGATGAAGCTCAGGCTTTAGCTAGAAAACTACAAAATATTAAGTATCTTTACTCTACTGGTTTAGGATATTATTCTGACAAAAGATTAGAGAAAGCAAGAGAAGAGTGGAATAAACTTTTAACACAAGACAAAATATTACTACCATTTAGAAAAGTAAAGTCTAATTATAGAAATAAAATTATTTCATCTCTATCAGAACGTTTCTATGAAAAAGGAAATGCTGAGTTTAAAGCAAGAAGGATGAAGAGAGCATATAAATATTATAAAGAGGCTCTATCTTTTAATCCTAATAATATCCAGGTATTAAACAAGCTTTCTAGATTACAAACTGGAGCAGAAAAAAGATGGAGACAATCTTTGATATATGAGAGAAAAGGTGACAAAAGAGCATTTGATCTTTGGGAAACAATTATTGGTGTTACGGATAGAAATACAGAGGTTCATCAAAAAGCATTAAAGAAATTATCAGAAAGATAAAATTTATAAAAATAACAATAAATTGTAAAATTAATTGACTTTTTCTTTTTTTTAAATCATAATATAAATAGACGTTTATGGAGGGAGCATGAAAGCTTTTACTTTTTTATACATTTTGATTCTTTTATTTGCTATTGGTTGTGGACCAACAAATACAACAAGTGGAGATTGGGTAGGATGTATCGAAGATAAACATTGTGAAGCAGGAGAAGTTTGTATTGCAGGAAATTGTAATGCAAAATCAGAATGTGAATCAGATTCTGATTGTTTAAATGGACAATATTGTAACGAAAATAAATTGTGTGAAACATTTTGCAAATCTGATACAGATTGTGGAGTTGGTTATATTTGTGATTTGGAAGCAGAAAAATGTGTAAGAGATGATACTAAACTTTGTGAAGAGGACTCTGATTGTAAAACAGGAGAAATTTGTAAAGATTATATTTGTATAGATGATCCCAATCCTACATCTTGCGAAGAGGATAGTCAATGTAAAAATGGTGAACATTGTAAAGATAAAAAATGTGTAAATAATTGTACAGCAGATAGTTGTGAAGCAGGCTTAGTATGCAACGAGACTACAAAAGAGTGTGAAGAGGTTTCTTGTACTCTTGATTCTGATTGTAATGAGGGATTTTTCTGCGAATCAAATAAGTGTACGACTAAAGAGTATAGCTGCGAGGAAAATATAGATTGTTACCGCGGGTATCATTGTGAAGATAATAGTTGTAGAGTAGATTGTACCATTAATTCTTGTCCAGAAAATCAAATTTGCAATGTAGTTACAGGGGAGTGTATATCCAAAGAACCAGAATGTAGAATAAATCAAGATTGTCCAGAGAGTAAGCCTCTATGTAGAGAGGGCGTTTGTACTACAGAGGTTGTTGCTTGTGGAGATGGTATTTGTGATATTGGAGAAAAGTTTTCTTGTCCTCAAGATTGTGATACAGTGTGTGATTTTGCTTATGAGTGTGCAGAATTACCATGGGAAGTTGATTGTTCTGGTTATTGGAGTTGTGAAAACAATCAATGTGTAGAAAATTGTGGTGGAACTTGTGGCAATGGAAGATGTAATAAAGGAAATGGAGAGACTGTAAAGAATTGTCCAGAAGATTGTAATGAGGGACCAATTTGTGGAGATGGAACTTGCGATGATGGAGAAAGATTTTCTTGTCCTCAAGATTGTGACGAAGAGCCTGTTTGTGGTAATGGAATTTGTGAAATGGGAGAATGGGATAGTTGTCCTGCAGATTGTCAAGTAGAGCCTATTTGTGGTAATAATATATGTGAAAGAGGTGAAAGACGTTCTTGTCCTCAAGATTGTGATGAACAAGAGTGTAGAAGTGATAGAGATTGTAGAGATAATCCTCAAAAACCTATTTGTGAAAATGGTGTATGTGTAGAGGATAGAGATAATCATTGTGATGATGGAACAGTACCTCTGTGTGATATGATGCCTCCAGTTTGTTTAAATGGTCAAATTTTAGCATATAAGAATAGTTGTTATGAGTGTGTAGATCCTAATACTTGTGAACCATCTGAATGCATGAATGCTGTTGATTGCAGTAATAAAGATTGGGATGTTAGATGTATGGGGCATTGGAGTTGTGAACGTTCTGTTTGTATTGCTCAATGTGATTCTGATTTGTGTGGAGATAACAGATGTGACAGAATAAATGGAGAAACTATTGATAGTTGTCCACAAGATTGTCGAGAGCAGCCTCCGGTTTGTGGCAATAGAATTTGTGAAACGGGAGAATGGGATAGTTGTCCTATAGATTGTCAACAAGATTTATGTGGTAATGGTAGATGTGATGATGGAGAAACTGTTGATAATTGTCCTGCTGATTGTACCAATGGAGAGAGTTGCGAAACTGTAAGAGATTGTCCGGATGTTGAAAACTATGTTTGTTTAGATGGTGCTTGTAAAGAGATTGCTAATATTGATTGCAGAGTAGACGAAGATTGTGGAAGCAGAAGACTAATTTGTAATGAACAACATAAGTGTGAAGATGCTCAGTTTTGTTATGGAGATGTTCGTCCTTGTCCAGATGGAAAAATTTGTGTAGACTATATTTGTAGAGAAGATAATACAGATCCATGTGCTAATGTGATTTGTGATGGTTTAAGTACTTGTGTAGATGGAGAATGTGTACAGACTCCAGTTATTTGTAGAACAGCTCAAGATTGTGGAGATCCAAATCGTTTTGAATGTGTTAACGGAGAGTGTTTACCATTAACAGAGGGATGTCGTAATGATTCCGATTGTCCAGATGGTTATAGTTGTTCTTCCGATGGGCAATGTGAAATAGTTGAAAATCGAGATGACCAATTTGAAGAGAATGATTTAATCTCATCTGCAAAAAGATTAGAGCCTAATTCTACATACAATAATTTAAATGTTTCAACAACAGATCAAGATTATTATTTTGTAGATTTTAGAGGTCAAACAATAAAGTTATTTGCAGAGTTTTCTCATGCTAGTGGAGATATTGATATAGAATTTATTCAAAATGGAAGAACTGTTGCAGTTGCAGAATCTGGAGATGATAATGAATTTTTTAGTATCACTCAAGATCAATTTACTAATGGTGAAGTAATTATTCATGTTTTTATCTATCGCAACCCAAACGATTCTGTATCTCAATATAATGAATATATTTTAAATCTTTTTTAAGAATAGTTATTATTTAATGAGAAATATTAAATTAAAAATATCATATCATGGAAAATATTTTTATGGATGGCAAAAACAACCAACTGTAAAAACTGTTCAGGGAGAGCTTGAAAAAGCTTTGAAAAAGATATTGAAAATAGATATTCATACAGATGGATCTGGTAGAACTGATGCTGGCGTTCATGCAATAGAGCAGGTGGTAAACTTTAAGATAGACAAAGAAATTCCGAATAGTGCATTTTTACACGGATTAAACTCTATATTACCTAAAGGGGTAAGAGTACAAGAGGTAGAAGATGTTGATTTAGATTTCCACTCTAGAAAATCATCAATAAAAAAAACATACAAGTACCAAATCTATAATAGTTGGGTATCCTCTCCGCTATATGATGATTTCTATCATTGGGTAAAATATCCTCTAGATTTAGAAAAGATGAAAGAGGCGACTAAATTTATTTTAGGAAAACATGATTTTATCTCTTTTGCTGCAGCAAAAAATAGTACTAAAACAACGATTCGTTCTATTTATAATGCAAAATGGGAACAAAATGATAAGATTTTGACCTTTACAATTACAGGTGATGGATTCTTAATGAAAATGGTAAGAAATATTGTTGGAACAATTATTGAAGTAGGACTAAATAGATATGAACCTGATATGATTCCAATAATTTTAAATAAAAAAAATAGAAAATATGCAGGAAAAACAGCTCCTGCTTCTGGGCTTTTTTTAAAAAAGGTATATTATGAAAAATACAATTAAATTAATATTTTACTTTCTTTTTATCTCATTTTTCTTGGTTATTCTTAATCAATCATTTATGAAACCAAGAGGACAAATGTTATTTATATATATGTTTCATTCTGCTCAACATACAGTTTTTGATGCAATAATGTTATATTTAATTCAGTCTTTACCTATAATCTTTATCACCTCATTTATATTTTGGATTTTTAAAACTCTTTTTGGGTTAAGATTAATTTTGATGATGGCTCCATTATATATCACTCTTTTTATTGCAATAGAAACAACTTTTGCATATATTATAGATCAAGATTATTTTTTTACAATAAATAATTTTTGGCATTACTTATTATCTTTTATAATATATTCCCTTTTCATGTTAGGATTATTAGTACCCTCATTCGAACTTTCAAGTGTGGAAGAGGATACTACAAAATAAATAATTATACAGGCAAAAGAATTTTTACTTTAAAAGGTTCTAAATAGTTATAATCAAGAAATAATTTTTCAGTTCCAAATTAAGGGGATTGAGTTAAAAACGAAAACCTTATCTAAAAATAAAATTTTCGATATCATTTTTAAAGACTAGTATCATGACAAGAACTAATATTGAGAGCCCAACAAAACTGGCAATCTCTTTAAACCTCTGATTTACAGGTTTTCTTCTTATCATCTCTGCAAGAATAAAAATAATATGTCCACCATCTAACATAGGAATAGGTAGTAAATTAAGCAACCCTAAGTTAATACTTAATAGAGCCATTAACTTTAATAAAGATAACCAACCATACTGAAGAGCCATTCCAGATGCTTCATACATCATTATTGGACCACCTAAATGTTCAAAACCCAATTTTCCTGTAACGAGTTGAATAACAGCTGTAAAAACGAGTCTTGTCATTGTTGTAGTTTGATAAAACATCTCAGAAAATGCATCAGAAAGTACTGTTTTACTAACAATAAATGGAGTAATCTCTGTTCCTTCGTTTATTACATAAGGAACCACTCCAAACTCATAATATGCTTTCTCTGTTACATGTTTTGATTTAATTAGTCTTTGCTTAAAAGTAAAACTTTTCTCTTTGCCATCTCTTAAAATTTTAATTGATATCTCTTTATCTTTTTTTAATGATATATAATCTTGTAAGAAAACCCAATGTTTAAAAATTTGATTATCTACAGATAAAATATAATCTCCTTTTTTAAGACCTAGTTTAGATGCTACAGAACCTGGATGAATCCACCAAATTGCCATTTCAGAATCTAATAGTTCGTTGATAAACTGAGTTTTTACATCTTTTAACTCTACATCTTCCAAAGTAAATAGATCAAAAATTGTATAATCTATTCTTTTTGCTCTCTTTACTTTAATATTAATTGTTTCTTTATCTTTATACTTAAAAAGATCCTTTTTGCTTTTTAATTTTTCTCCATTAATTTCAGTTATTAAATCAAAATTCTTAATCTTATAATCAGAATCATTCTCTAGAAAAATAATTGCATTATCAAAATATGGGGTAATCCCTAATCTGCCTTTATATTTATATATTCTAATTTTATCAGTATTTTCATCTTTTGTGGTAGTTATAGTTGCTGTATACCTTTTTCCATCTCTAAGATATGAGATAGGCATTGTTTTTCCGGCTCTAGACTCTAAAACTCTAGAAAGATCTCTCCAATATCTAATAGGTTGCTTATCTATAGAGGTTATTATATCCCCAGATTGTAAACCAGCTTTTGCAACCGGTCCATTTACAGAATATTGACCAATCATTGGTGTTAAATGAGTTGTTTCAAAAAGTGCAAAGATAAAATATAACAGAAATGGAAGTAGTAAGTTAAATGCAGGTCCTGCAAACATTACTAAAAAACGTTGCCAATTCTTTTTGTCATTTAAAGAACGTCCCTCATCCTCTGGAGTAATCTCTATAGATGGATCATGCCCCAACATAGAAACAAACCCCCCAATAGGAATTGCTGCAACTACATATTCTGTTTCTCCATATTTAAAACCAAATAGTTTTGGTCCCATTCCTATAGAAAACTTCATTACCTTTACTCCAAAAAATTTGGCAACAATAAAGTGACCAAATTCATGAACAAAGATAAGTATTGATATTACTATTAAAAAAGCTATTATTTGCAATATGTCTCCAAATTTAATATATCTGTTGTTATTTTATTAATATAAACAACTATAACATATTACAAGCATAGATAGAAAAGTCAAGAAAATAATTTATTTTCATATAAAAACAACTAAAATATATAACGATTTAGATTTAATACTCTATTTTATAGGAATTACAATCTCTTTTATTAAAGAAGCTCTTTAAATAAACTCTTTTAAAAGAGTAATCGTAACAAGTTTTTTAGGAGTTATAGAGTAGTATAGAGTGGAAAATATTCTTCCAAAAACTCTTTTTTCATCATCATTAAAAGTATAATTAAATAATGATTCGTCATCATCTTGGTAAAGCAGAAAAAATTCAGCCTGTTTTTTTGTTATCATAATAGAACCTTGGGTACTACTAAATCTAAAATTAGTTGTAGAGTAGATATTATCCTCTATATCTTCTAGAAATGGCATAATTCCAGCTCTTTTTAATATATTAAATCTTATTGCTAAAAGATGAGAATAACGAATCTCATCAACAAACTCAATAAATCTTAAAATTCTGTCAAATTCGTCAAACTCCTCTTTATCTGCATGAAGAACATTTAAAAATATCTCACTTGCATGCTCTGCATAGACTAGTTTTGCAGGAAATTTTCTTAAATTTATTAAGGGGTCAATAATTTTACAACTTTTTAGAATGCTAAGTCTTCCCTCCTCTTTTAAGTCAATCTCAAATTCATTATAGAGATATCTATCAATTGTTCCCTGAAACCTCTTTTTACTTCTTCTATAAGATTTAATAAAAATTGATATCTTTCCCATCTCTTTTGTAAAAATATGAGCTATTACATCACTTTCGGAGTATGGAATAACCTTTAGAATATAACCATGAAAAATTTCAATACTCATTACAAAACTCTATTTTCCAAAGCTGGTAAAAATTCCCTAAACTCTTTAATCTTCTCTTTATCGATATCTACAATTAAAATATTTTCATTTTTTGTATCCAAAGAGGTAATTTTACCTTTAGGCGTAACGAAAGATGTCATACCATAAGAGTGACCAAATCTTCCCTCTTTTCCATGAAATCCAACCTGATTAGGTGCTAAGACATAAGCTTGATTCTCTATAGCTCTCGCTCTAAGTAGTGGCTCCCAATGTAGTAAACCTGTTTTATATGTAAAAGCAGCAGGAATTAATAGAACATCTGCTTTTTTATTAATTAACTCTCGATAAAGCTCTGGAAATCTCAAATCATAACAGATAGAAAATCCAAAAGTAAACTCCTCTTTCTGAAAAACAACTACCCTCTCTCCAGCCTTAACAAAACTGGGCTCATTTGAGATAGAATCACTATTATCTAATTTAAAAAGATGAATCTTATCATAAAACTGTTCAACTTTTCCATTTTTATTGATATAAAAGAATCTGTTATATGGTTTTAAATTATTATCTTCTAGAAAAGGAATTCCTCCTAAAATAACATCAATATCTATCTCTTTTATTGCTAAAACTATTTTATCCCAATAGTTTTTAGCTAATAAAATGGCAATCTCCCTATTTTTCTTCATAGAGCCAATATAAAATGTATTTTCTGGAAAGATAATTAAATCAACACTCTTATCTTTGGATAATTTTAAAAAATCTAGAAATTTATTAAAATTATCCTCTATAACTTCATTAGAATTAATCTGAATTAATGCTACTTTCATAAATTATCTTTCATTAATTAAATCTTCATATAAACTTTCTAATTCATACTTATGTCTAGCTTCCTCCTCTACCATCTGTAGAAAAAATGAGTTTAACTTCTCATTTTTAGAGTAAGCCTCTGCAAACTTTTGATACATCTCCATCGCTTGCTTCTCTCTTTTCGCTGCAACAATAATAGATTCTAAAAAAGACATATTATTAATATCATCTGGTTTTACTAAGTAATCACTAGTTTTTAAATCAAAGTAGATTTCATCATCATCTCTAGATTTGTACTCATCCCAAGAGTAATTTTGTAAATTAACTTTATGCTCTGTTTCCATAACAACAAGTCTATCAAACTCCTCTTTTGCCTGAAGATTTGTAGATATTGAAGATAGATGAGTATAAAGAGTAATCGCAATCTCCTCCTGCTTGATTGCATATTGAATTGATTCTTCTAATGTATTAAATTTCATAATTTAAACCTCCATAACAAGAGTTGTAGTATTTCATATTCTCTAATAAGAATCAAGTTTAATTTATCTTTTTTGTAATAAAATTCAAATCTATTCATTTTTAACTTATTTTTATTATTTTAGATTGATTATTTTGAGTTGAATTACTATTTTTTAGTATCCAAATAAGATTTAGCTAGTTTATCATATTTATCAACTTTTTCATTATCTTCTGTTTCCATATATATACTTTGACTAGGAAATGCAAATCCAATTCCTAACTCCTCTGCAATTTCCATTATTTTTAGTTTCATAGATTCTTGAGTTTCTAAAAA
>Ga0256827_10003128_pt1 | contig 10567 bp, 6 predicted proteins | sample CV84metaG_FD_185977 | JGI IMG/M metagenome (GOLD analysis project Ga0256827, IMG submission 185977) | Hydrothermal vent microbial communities from East Pacific Rise, Pacific Ocean - CV84 | ecosystem: Environmental > Aquatic > Marine > Hydrothermal vents | place: Pacific Ocean: East Pacific Rise...
TTGCCATAGTTACAAAAGATAAAAAAATTTGTGTGCATGGCTGGATGTATGGAGATGTGATAACGCAAGCAAAGGGTAATGGTGGATTTGGTTACGATCCTATGTTTATACCTTATGGATACAAAAAAACACTGGGTGAGCTTGATGAGGATATCAAGAAAAAACTCTCCCATCGCTCAAAAGCTTTGGCATTAGCAAAGATTATTTTACAGACCTTATAAAAAGGTCAACAAAAGCAAACCAAAAATTATCCTATATATACCAAACGCTACAAATGTGAATTTTTCTAAAAAAGCTAAAAAAAGTTTAATAGTTAGGTACGCTACTATGAAAGAAATTACAAAACCTACAGCTAAAACTGTTAGGTTCGCCCCTACAAACTCATGATAATGTTTTAAAATATCATAAGCAGTAACAGCACTCATAACAGGAAAAGCAAGCAAGAAACTAAATTCGGCACTAGCTTTTCTGCTAAGACCTACAAGTAAAGCTCCGATGATGGTGGAACCTGCTCTACTTGTCCCTGGGATAAGGGCAAATATCTGGGCAAAACCTATAACTAAAGCTTGTTTTAGTGTAACTTTTTCAACATCATCTATAAGATCTGTTTCATTTGGTATAAAAAATTTCTCAACAAGTAAAAATATAACACCACCAACTACAAACATAGTTGCTACTATCTCAATAGAGAACAACTCTTTTATCTGATGAGAAAATATAAATCCAACGCCACCGATAGGGAGAAATGCCAAAAAGACTTTAGTCCATAAGTCTATTTTTTTAATACTAAATTTATCTTTATAATTAAATACTACAGCCAATATAGCTGCAAACTGGATAATAACTTCATATGCTTTTGTAACACTAGTTTGATCAATACCTAAAAATTTACTAGCAACTATAAGATGACCTGTTGATGAGATGGGCAAAAACTCTGTAAACCCCTCAATGACACCTAAAATAACTGAATCAAAAATATCCATTTATGTCCTTGTTTTCTCTAAGATGGTAAGCTATGTACCTGAATTTTCTAAAAAGTGTAAAATATCATATGAAATTATAAATTTTTTTATAAAAAATCTGATTATTACTTATGCAACTCTTTAAGTTGATCTTGTCTTATTTTTACTTTCTCGTCAGCTATCTCTTGCTCTATCGACTTTTGTATAGCTTCTTGTTTTAGTTTATCATTTCGCCTAAGTCTTTCTATCTTGGCTTTTTGTATCTGCTCTTTTGTTGGTCCTTTTTTCATATTAAGCAGTCTTTGTTGTTCTCGTTTTAACTTTTCATCTTCATTAAGATATTGCTGAATAACTCCCTCTGCACTCATCATATCTATATGTTTAAAATAATACTCCAATATTTTTTCTCTATCTCTTTGCGTATCTATTAGACCTGAGTTAATCATCTTTAAAAGTAATAGATTATCTTCATTTGACATAGATTTTCTATATAATTTATAAGCTTTTCTAACATAAAAATCATTTGTTTTTGATAGTTCTCTTAATGTTTGTAGATATACTTTTTTATTTATAGTTTTGTCTCCTCTTTCGATGGCAAAACCTATTTTTTTTGTTTTTTCAACATCTAACACATAATCATCTAGTTCACCTATTGGATCACTATATTGTGGTACATCTCTTAGTTTTTTAATTTTTACAGCATTATCATAGATCACATCACCCAATGCAGAATACACAACTGGATTTGTTGCAAACAACTGTATCGAAAGAAAGAATAAGATTATAATTTTTTTCATCTAGTTAACACCATATATATAAATTTTGTAGTTTTTAGCAGATAAGAATTAGCCATAAAACTCCCCAAAAAAGGGGAAGTTTTATTAACCGTTACGCTTTTTCTGAATCTCTTCAGATATATTTTTTGGAACCTCTTCATAATGATCAAATTCCATAGAATAAGTTGCTCTACCTTGTGTAGCAGAACGAAGATCAGTTGAATAACCAAACATCTCAGAAAGTGGTACAAAAGCATCAACAATTTTGTTTCCACTTCTATCACCCATAGAGTTAACTTGTCCACGACGACGGTTAAGGTCACCGATAACATCACCCATATTTTCTTCAGGAACTTCAACTTCAACTTTCATCATAGGCTCTAGTATAGATGGACTTGCTTTACGACAAGCCTCTTTAAATCCCATAGATGCAGCAAGTTTAAATGCCATCTCATTTGAATCCACATCATGATAACTACCATCATAAAGTGTAACATCAACATCTTCCATAGGATAACCCGCAAGAACACCATTTTGCATAGCTTCTTCACAACCTTTTTCAACAGCTGGAATATATTCTCTTGGAACAGCTCCACCTTTAATCTCATTGTGAAAAACAAAACCTGTATCTGGCTCACCTGGCTTAACAGTAAGGAAAACATGACCATATTGACCACGACCACCAGATTGTTTAGCATATTTATGTTCTTGTTGAACTTCTTGCTTGATAGATTCACGGTAACTTACCTGTGGAGCTCCAACTTCAGCTTCAACAGAGAACTCTCTTTTCATTCTATCTACAAGGATTTCAAGGTGTAACTCACCCATACCAGAGATGATAGTTTGACCAGTTTCTTCATCTGTATGAACTCTAAAACTTGGATCTTCAGCAGCAAGTTTACCTAGAGCGATACCCATTTTTTCTTGGTCAGCTTTAGTTTTTGGCTCAACTGCAACACTTATAACTGGATCTGGGAAGTCCATTCTTTCAAGAACAACTTTCTCTTCACCTGTACATAAAGTATCACCAGTAGTAGTTGATTTAAGACCAACAACAGCACCAATCTCACCTGCATATATCTCTTTAATCTCTTCTCTTTTGATAGCATGCATCTTAACGATACGACCAATTCTCTCTTTTTTATCTTTAGTAGAGTTATGTACAAAAGAACCAGCTTCAAGTGAGCCACGATAAACACGGATAAATGTAAGAACACCAACAAATGGGTCAGTCATAATTTTAAATGCAAGTGCAGCAAAATCACCATCATCAGTTGAAGGAACCGCTACTTCTACTTCTTCATCATCCATAAGCGTACCCATGATAGCTTCTGACTCTATTGGTGATGGTAGATAGTCAACAACAGCATCAAGAAGTGTTTGAACACCTTTATTTTTAAAAGCAGTACCTGGAGTCATAGGAACGATAGCCATACCTAAAGTTGCAGCTTTGATAGCAGCTTTAATCTCTTCTTGAGTGAACTCTTCACCCTCTAAGAATTTTTCAGCAAAATCATCATTACCTTCAACTTCAGATAAAGTCTCAAGCATTTTTTCTCTATACTCTTCTGCTATCTCTTGCAAATCATCACGAATATCTTGTTCATGGTATGCAGAACCCATTTCAGCTTCAGCATCCCAAACAATCTCTTTCATTTTTACAAGATCGATTACACCCTCAAACTTATCTTCTGCACCTATTGGCAGTTGAAAAGGCATCGGATTACCTTTGAGTCTATCACGGATTTGTCTCTCAACCTCATAAAAGTCTGCACCTGTTCTATCCATTTTATTAACAAAAACGATAGATGGAACTTTATAACGATTTCTTTGTCTCCATACAGTCTCAGACTGAGGTTGAACACCACCAACAGCACAGAAAACACTTACCGCACCATCAAGAACACGCATTGAACGCTCAACTTCAATAGTAAAGTCAACATGCCCCGGAGTGTCAATGATATTGATCTGTTTTCCTAACCACTCACAAGTAGTTGCAGCAGAAGTAATTGTAATACCTCTTTCTTGCTCTTGCTCCATCCAGTCCATAGTAGCAGCACCATCATGAACCTCACCGATCTTATGCTCAACACCAGTGTAGAATAAAATTCTTTCTGTTGTTGTAGTTTTACCAGCATCAATATGAGCAGCAATACCGATATTTCTTACATCTTCTAATTTGTGACTTCTTGCCATTATAACTTCCTAATTACCATCTATAATGAGCAAATGCTTTATTAGCTTCTGCCATTTTGTAAGTATCTTCTTTTTTCTTAAATGCAGCACCTTTATCACTCGATGCATCCATAAACTCATTAGCCAATCTCTCAGCCATTGTTCTTTCGTTTCTTTTACGAGCAGCATCAATCAACCAACGGATAGCCAAAGATTGCTGACGCACTGGGCGTACTTCTACTGGAACTTGATAAGTAGCACCACCAACACGGCGACTTTTTACTTCTATAATAGGCTTAATATTCTCAATAGCTTCATTAAATGTATCTATCCCTGATTTCTCACCACGAGAGCTGATGATATCCATTGCACTATACATAATCTTCTCTGCAACAGATTTTTTACCATCCAACATAACTTTGTTAATAAATTTCGTCAGTATTTTGCTTCCATAAACTGGATCTGGCATAACTGGACGAACGGGAGCTTTTCTTCTTCTCATTACGAATTTCCTTCTTCTTCAATTTTTTTCATCAAATTTACTCAAAATTAATTACTTAAAATTAATCCTGTAGCTAGCTTGAATATCTGGCGTTAAACGCCGACACTATCATGGCTAAAGCCTAAGCATAGTGTTTACCTTTTACAAGGAACTATTTTTTAGGACGCTTTGTTCCATATTTAGATCTTGCAACAGTTCTGTTTGCAACACCAGCAGTATCAAGAGCACCACGGATAATATGGTATTTAACACCTGGTAAATCTTTTACCCTACCACCACGCACAAGTACGATAGAGTGTTCTTGAAGGTTGTGACCCTCACCACCAATATATGAGATAACCTCAAAACCTGATGTTAATCTAACTTTTGCAACTTTTCTTAAAGCCGAGTTAGGTTTTTTAGGTGTAGTTGTATAAACACGAGTACATACACCACGACGCTGTGGACAAGCTTTTAAAGCAGCTGATTTTGATTTTTTAACTACTCTTTTACGCTCTTTACGAATCAATTGATTGATTGTAGGCATATAATTCCTTTTACTTAAATTTTTCCAGTAGAATGTAATCCTCCTATATGTAAAACCCCCTGAAGCTACAAAAAAACAAGTTTTTTGAGAAAACAGAAGATATTTACCATCTTTTATAAGAGAATTATAGACACGAGATAATACAGAAAAAATGATTAAAGTTGGCTTATTTTAAGAGAATATTAATATTATATATGTTTAGTGAGAAATATTGAGATGGGAAGATAAATCTTCCTATCTCAATCAAATTAGTTAGTTATCGTCAGTTCCAAAAACAATCTCTTTACCTTTATATATACCTGTTCCAACAGGGATAGTACGACCGATAATAACATTTTCTTTAAGATCGTTAAGATCATCTACTTTAGCTGAAACTGCCGCTTCAGTAAGAACTTTTGTTGTATCTTGGAAAGATGCAGCAGAGATGATACTATCCGCACTTACGGCAGCTCTTGTGATACCAACTAAAAATGGTTCGGCAATCGCAGGACGACCACCAAGACGAATAATTTTCTCATTTTCTTGAGCAAATTTAGTTTTGGATATCAAATCACCTTGAATAAACTTAGTATCACCAGATTTAACAATCTTAATCTGTCTTAACATTTGAGTAAAAATAACCTCAATATGTTTATCAGCAATATTTACCCCTTGAGAACGATAAACCTGTTGAACTTCACTTACTAGGTAGTTATAAAGTGCTTTTACACCCATAATACGAAGTAATTCATGTGAAGATATGATACCAGTTGAAAGTCTTTCACCAGCATGAACAAAATCACCTGCAACTACAACAGCAACATGTGACTTATCTACAAAATACTCTTTAACTATCCCATTTTCAGATGAAACAACTATACGAACTTTACCACGAAGCATCTTACCAAAACTAACAACACCATCTATCTCTGAGATAAGAGCAGTAGCTTTTGGACGACGACCTTCAAAAAGTTCACTTACACGAGGAAGACCCCCTGTAATATCTGATGATTTTTGAAGTGCTTTTGGTGTTTTTGCAATGATATCTGCTATCTTAACAGTAGCACCATTTTCAATAAAGATTGATGATTTAGGATTAATAGCATATCTTAATATCTCACCATCTTCTGTAGCTAAAACTACTGTTGGTTTATATTCAGCAGATATATGCTCATTTATCATCAAACGAGTTTTACCAGTCAGTTCATCAACTTGCTCACTAGCAGTTGTACCAACAATGATATCTTCATAAGTCAAAGTACCATTTGCTTCAGATATAACAGGATTTGAATATGGATCCCACTCAGCTATAACCACAGACTCATCAGTTGCTGGTTTTGCTATAAGAGTATTTGCTTCAACATTTTCATTATCATCAGCCACTATAACACTACCACGAGCTATATAGTGACGAACGGCTTCACGGTTATTAACATCAACAACTGTTGCAAAAAGACCTTTTTCAACAACTTCATGTCCAGCTTTTAAGCCCTCAAATCTTTCAAGATAATCACCTTTTAGATGGAAATACTTAACAGTTCCCGCCTCTTTTGAGTATATCTTTTGAGTAACAGGTGCCCCATTTTCAACTAATAATTCAGAAGCATAAGGGATACGACTTGGTACATTCCAGCCATCTTTTATAGTCTCAACAACAGACTCACCCTCTTTAACTTCCTGAGAATTTTCATAAGGGAAGTAATATTTACCCTCTATCTGACCACTAACACCAGCTAATTCATTTGGTTTTGCTATCTCATTTTTACGAAGTGAGTAACGAACAGTGTCTTTTTTAGAAACTACACTAATTATCACCTCATCATGAATAGTTTGAATCTCAATTTTACCATCAAAAGGAGCTTTTATTTTTGGCTCAACCAACAATACAGCTGCATTTCTACGGTTTGCAACGATATTTTTACCCTCTTTTGAAAGGTAAGTTTTAAGATTGTAATACCTGATAAAACCTTCTCTTTCGGCTATAACTTGACGCTCTTGAGCAGTACTAGATGCTGTACCACCAACATGGAATGTACGAAGTGTAAGTTGGGTACCAGGTTCACCAATAGACTGAGCAGCGATGATACCAACCGCTTCACCAGTACGAACTATATGCCCAGTTGCAAGATTTACACCATAACATAATGCACAAATCCCACCCTTGCTTTTACAAGTTGTTGGTGTTCTAATATGTGCTGTTTTTATACCCGCTTCTGCTATCACTTTAGCACTTACTTCATCAAGTAAAGTACCCTCTGAGAAAAGTATCTCATTAGAGATAGGATCTATAATGTCATCTGCTAAAACTCTACCATTTAATCTATCTTCTAAAGACTCTATAAGAGTATTTTGATCTTGAATATCACTAATCTCTATACCCTCATGAGTATGACAATCATGTTCAACAATCTTAACATTTTGAGCAACATCAACAAGCTTACGAGTAAGGTAACCTGCATTCGCTGTTTTAAGTGCTGTATCGGCAAGACCTTTTCTAGCACCGTGAGTTGAGATAAAGTACTCGATTACATTTAGACCCTCTTTAAAGTTTGATGTAATTGGAGTTTCAATAATATCCCCACTAGGTTTTGCCATAAGTCCACGCATACCAGCAAGTTGTCTGATTTGTGCCGCAGAACCCCTAGCACCAGAATCTGCCATCATATGGATAGAGTTAAAACCATCTTTATCATTTTCAACCAAATCCATCATCTGAGTTGCCAAAGTATTGTTCGTATCTGTCCAAACATCGATAATTTTATTGTATCTTTCTTGTTCAGTTAACAAACCAGCTTCAAACTGTTTTTGGATATCTAAAACTCTATTTTTAGACTCCTCTACTTTTGGTGCTTTTGTATCTGGTATCTTAATATCATCTGCTGATATAGATACACCAGCCTCAGTTGCATGTTTGAAACCAAGATCTTTTAAACGATCAAGGAAACCTGCAGTCACACCTATACCACCATGTTTTTGAACATAATCAACAACTTCATTGATATATTTTTTCTTCATAACTCTATTCCATAATTCAACAGGAACAAAGTCAGGTAAAATAGCTTTTAAAAGCATACGACCAGCTGTAGTATGGATGATACGACCATCTATACGAGTTCTAATTTTTGCATGAAGATCAAGTGCTTTATGCTCTAGAGCAATTCTAATCTCATCAACATTTGCAAAAAGTTTATTACTTCCTTTTACACCGTTTTTCTCCAAAGTGATATAGTAGATACCAAGTACCATATCTTGAGAAGGTGTTGCTATCGCTTTACCTGACGCAGGAAGCAAAATATTCATAGATGCAAGCATAAGAACTTTTGCTTCTGCAATCGCTGCAGAACTCAAAGGTACATGCACAGCCATCTGGTCACCATCAAAATCGGCATTAAATGCAGCACAAACTAACGGGTGAAGTTGGATAGCTTTACCCTCTATCAATTTTGGATGAAATGCTTGGATAGAAAGTTTATGAAGTGTTGGCGCACGGTTAAGCATTATTGGATAGCCATCAACTATCTCAGCTAGACATTCCCAAACCTCATTTGTTTTATCCTCTATCATCTTCTTAGCAGCTTTTACAGTCGTTGCATAACCTTTATCCTCAAGCTTTGCAATCAAATGTGGTTTAAACAGCTCAAGTGCCATCTTTTTAGGTAATCCACACTCATCCATTCTAAGGCTCGGTCCAACAACAATTACAGAACGCCCTGAGAAGTCAACCCTTTTACCAAGTAGATTTTGACGGAATCGCCCTTGTTTACCTTTGATAACTTCACTCAAAGATTTAAGTGGGCGTTTATTTGCACCCTTAACAGCATTTGCACGACGACCATTGTCAAAAAGTGCATCGACTGACTCTTGAAGCATTCTTTTTTCATTTCTAACAATGATTTCAGGTGCTTCAAGTTCTACAAGTCTTTTAAGTCTTTGGTTACGGTTAATAACTCTACGATAAAGATCATTTACATCACTAACTGCAAATTTACCACCATCAAGAGATACAAGAGGTCTTAAATCTGGTGGAAGAACAGGCAAGATTGTAAGCATCATCCAAGCAGGATTGTTACCACTATTTAGGAATGACTCAATTACCTTAAGTCTTTTTGCAATAGTTTTTCTTTTTGCTTCACTTTTAGTTAGCTCTATATCCTCTTTTAGTTGAGTAAATGCATCAACCAAATCGATAGAATCCAATAGATCACGAATAACTTCACCACCCATACGAGCTTTAAAGCCTAGTTCCCCAAATCTTTGAACTAAAGTACGATATTGTTCCTCGTTTAAAACATCATATTTTAAAACAGGTGTTTTTGCTTCAGCATCATAATAAGCTTCGCCACCACTCTCTACTATGTATGCTTCATAATAAAGTACGCGTTCCAAATCTTTCATCTTGATACCAAGAAGTGTACCAATACGAGATGGAAGAGATGAAACATACCAGATATGTGCAACAGGAGTTACAAGTTCAATATGACCCATACGGATACGACGAACTTTTGTGCTTGTTACTTCAACCCCACACTTTTCACACACTACACCTTTGTAACGCATCTTTTTGTATTTACCGCAAAGACACTCATAATCCCTTATAGGACCAAAGATTTTTGCACAAAAAAGCCCATCTCTTTCTGGTTTTAGTGTACGATAGTTTATAGTTTCAGGCTTCTTAACTTCACCATGACTCCAAGACATAACTTTCTCAGGAGATGCAAGACGAAACTGTAGTTGCTTAATGTCTGTTGGTCTTTTATCTTCAGTTACTTCAATAGGTACTAATTTACTCATCGTCTTCAACCTCGTCAAATATTTCTACATCAAGAGCCAATGATTGTAGCTCTTTTGTTAACACAAACAGTGTTTCAGGGATACCACTTGCTGGTACCAGTTCACCTTTTGTAAGTGCTTTGTATGCACGAACACGCCCATCAACATCATCAGATTTGATAGTAAGCATCTCTTTAAGAACAGCACTTGCTCCGTAAGCTTCCAATGCCCAAACTTCCATCTCTCCAAATCTCTGACCACCAAATAGTGCTTTACCACCAACTGGCTGTTGAGTTACAAGTGAGTATGGTCCAGTTGAACGAGCATGGATTTTTTCATCTACCAAGTGATGAAGTTTAAGGATGTACATATAACCAACATTTACCCTCTCTTTGATTCTATCACCCGTTTTACCATCATAAACAACAACTTTTCCGTCTGTATCCATTTTTGCCAGTTTAAAAAGCTTATCAAATTCTACTTGATTTACACCTTCAAAAATTGGTGTGGCAAATCTAACACCACCTTTTGCCCAGTCTCTTGCATATCTTAAGAATTTTTCATCACTCATCTCACCAATAACAGCTTTTGCATTCATAAGCCCTGCAACATCAGCTATCTCAATCATCTTAGAACGAAGATTATCTATAAAATCTTTTTGTTTTGTTTCAAACTCTTCTTGGATTTGATTACCAAGTTCTCGCCCTGCCATACCAAGATGCATCTCTAAAATCTGTCCAATATTCATACGAGATGGAACACCCAGTGGATTTAGACATACATCAACACTTCTTCCATCTTCCATATAAGGCATATCAACCTCTGGAACTATTGTAGAAACGATACCTTTATTTCCATGACGACCCGCCATTTTATC
>Ga0256827_10003130_pt1 | contig 10561 bp, 7 predicted proteins | sample CV84metaG_FD_185977 | JGI IMG/M metagenome (GOLD analysis project Ga0256827, IMG submission 185977) | Hydrothermal vent microbial communities from East Pacific Rise, Pacific Ocean - CV84 | ecosystem: Environmental > Aquatic > Marine > Hydrothermal vents | place: Pacific Ocean: East Pacific Rise...
GCTGAAATAGCTTTAAGGATATTTTTTTAAAAAAACAATAAATAAATATTATTTTCGTTTGAAAGATAATTGTAACTTTACAAACAGATTATAAAATTAAAATACTCGTGAAAAAAATTGTAATATTGGTTTTTATGTTGGCAAATTTTTATATTGCCAAAGCCCAAGTAATAACAGATACCATAAAATGGGAAGCACCTGTTGCTGTAATTGATTCAATAAATTCATTTTCTCATCTTAGTTTTGAAAATGCACTTTTTTATAAAACCGGAGATATAATTCCTAAATATAGTAATTATATTAAAATTCCATTAAACAAAGAAGTATCTGAAATGAATTTTGACAATAGAAATTTTGTTGCATTAAGCGATGCAGAAAATAAGATTTTAAAAACTGTCGATTTTCAAGATGAAATTGAAATAGAATATTATACAACAAGTATTGCTAACGAAAATTTCTTAGTTTACAGTTTCTATCCAATTAAAAAATCAGGCTCATCATTCGAAAAAATTAAAGAATTTACAATTTCTTATAAGTTAAAAGAAAAAGAAAGAGCTTTAAAAATTAATAATTACGTTTCAAATTCTGTTCTTAAAACAGGAAAATGGCTAAAAGTTGCCATATCAAGCGATGGAGTTTACAAACTAAGTTTTGATGAATTAAGTAGCAACGGAGTTGTAAGTGGCGAAGGTGTTAAGGTTTATGGCGGTTATCATGGCGATATGCCAGAAACATTTACTAAAATCATTACAGACGATTTACAAGAATTAGCTATATACATTAATAAAGGCTCTGATGGAGTTTTTAGTTCTGGCGATTATATTTTGTTTTATGCACAAGGTCCAAATGAGTGGGTATTCGATGGAATTGATAAATTTAGACATCATCTGAATAATTATTCTTATTATAACTATTATTTTATAACAACAGGAGCACCAAAAGAATTGCAAACAATTAATTCTTTACCTGAAAGCAGTGCTAATCATACGGTAACAAACTTTACAGATTATAAATTTCACGAAATTGAAGGAGAGAGTTTAATCCATTCAGGCAAAATGTTTGTTAATGAAAGGTTTATCCCTACGTATAATAATTATAACTTCACTTTTAATTTTCCAAACATTGATACCGACGAAGATATAAATGTTTACGGTTCTTTTGTTGCAAGATCAACAGAAATAAGCACTTTTAAATTAAAAATTGGTTCTGAACAAGAAACTATTACAATGAGTGGCACATCAAACTCTAGTTATACTTTTGCATATAAAAATAATAATTTAGATTGGTCTTTTAAGCCTAGTTCTAGTTCTTTAACAATGAGTGTAACTTACCAAAATAATCCGGCAGCACCCGATAGCAAAGCATGGTTAGATTATATAGGAATAGTTGCAAAAAGACATTTGCAATTTTACGGAAATTCTATGTCGTTTAGAAATACAGATGTTATAGAAACAGGTAGTATTTCTAAATTTAATATAACAAATGCAAATAACGGTTTAGTTTTATGGGATATTAACAATCCTTATCAAGTAAATAAAATTAATTATAACATAAGTGGCAGCACAATTAGTTTTGTTGCCGAAACCGATACCTTAAAAAATTATATAATCTTTAATGGTAGTGGAGCTAAATCCCCAGCCTTTATAAACCGACAAAACAATCAAGATTTACATGGAATTGCAGATGTAGATTATATAATTCTTTCACACCCCGATTTTATGTCTTATGCAAATGAACTTGCAGATATCCACAGAAAAAAAGATGGCATGACCGTTCAAGTTATTAATCCGGCATTAATATATAATGAATTTTCATCAGGTAAACCTGATATTACTGCTATTAGAAACTTTTTGAAAATGATGTGGGATAGATCTGGTGGAGTATATCCAAAATATTTATTATTGTTTGGCGATGGTTCTTTTGATAATCGTACGCCTATCAGTTCAGGAAATTCAAATTTTATTTTAACATTCCAGAGTAAAAAATCACTTTCTCAAACATCATCTTATGTTTCTGATGATTTTTATGGGATATTAGAAGATAACAAGACTATGGTTTCAGGTAATTTAAATATTGGCGTAGGTCGTATGGTGGTGCAAACACAATCAGAAGCAGCCCAAATGTTAACCAAAATTAAAAAATATATTTCACCAATATCGTTTGGTAGCTGGAGAAACATGATAACATTTATTGGTGATGACGAAGATCAAAGCATGCATACAAAACAAGCTGATGAGTTAGCAACAATGGTTCAAAACAACCAACCTGTTTTTAATCTAGAAAAAATATATTTTGATGCTTTTCCTGAGTTTTCTACTCCTTCAGGAGAAAGATACCCTGATGTAAACAAAGCATTTAAAGACAGAATGAAAAGAGGTTGTTTAATATTAAATTACACAGGTCATGGAAACGAATATGGCTTAGCTCACGAAAGAATTCTGGCTATTAATGATATTCTAGCTTGGAAAAATATTAATACATTACCACTATTTTTTACTGCAACTTGCGAGTTTACTCGTTGGGACGATAAAAGAAAAACCACTGCCGGCGAGTATGTTTTTCTTAATCCTGATGGTGGAGGAATAGGCATGCTAACAACAACACGCCTTGTTTATGCAACACAAAATTTTAAACTTAGCAAAGCATTTTATAGCAATGCTTTTGGACATAAAGATTTAAGATTTGGCGATATGGCACGAATAACAAAAAATCTTTCAGGTGAAAATTTAAATAGAAGAAACTTTTCATTAATTGGCGACCCTGCTCTTAAATTGGCATATCCTAAATATACAGTTAATGCAACAATAATAAACGGAGATGCTTTACCAGATATTGATACCCTTAAAGCTATGTCGCAAGTTGAAATAGAGGGCGAAATAGTTGACGATAATAATTCTTTATTAGATTTTGATGGAATGGTTTATCCTGTAGTGTACGATAAATTTAAAACTATTACAACATTAGGAAATGGCGATAATATTCCAATGGATTTTGAAGACCAAAGCAGTATATTATTTAAAGGAAAAGCATCGGTTGTTGATGGTAAATTTAAATTCTCGTTCATTGTTCCAAAAGATATAGCATATAATTATGGAAACGGAAAAATAAGCTTTTATGCACATAGTCAAAATACTGATGCTAACGGATATAACGCAGACCTTATAATAGGAGGATCGTCAGACTCTTTAAATGTAGATGATAAAGGACCTGATATTGAATTATATCTTAACGATGAGCAATTTATTACAGGAGGATTAACAAACGAAACGCCAATTCTTTTATCAAATTTATTCGATGAAAGTGGTATAAATACAGTAGGAAACGGTATTGGTCATGATATTGTTGCTACCATAGACGAAAATACACCTAAGGCAATAATACTAAACGATTTTTACGAAGCCGAAACAGACAATTTTAAAGCAGGTTCTCTTAACTATCAATTAAGTAAATTATCTAACGGAACACACTCATTGAAACTAAAAGCATGGGATGTTTTTAATAATTCATCAGAAGCATACATAGATTTTGTAGTATCAGAATCTGCAAACCTAGCTTTAGATCATATTTTCAATTATCCAAATCCTTTCACAACAAATACCGATTTTTATTTCGACCACAATATGCCAAGTGCAAATTTACATGTAATGATAAATATTTTTACAGTATCTGGTAAAATTGTTAAAACCTTAGAAGCCGACATGAATACTACTGGCTATAGAAGTAATCCAATAAATTGGAATGGTTTAGACGATTATGGCGATAAAATAGGAAAAGGAGTTTATGTTTATAAAATTACCGTTAAAACAGATACAGGAGAAGAAATTAGTGAATTTGAAAAACTCGTTATCCTACGTTAAATTTATACGTTTTTTTGTAAACTTCATAAAAATTCATTTTATTAAAACAATAAAAATAATATTAATTAGTTATATTTGCAATCATAAATTATGTAGTGTATGAATATTATTAAAACAAGTCTTTTATTATCAATATTATTTTTAGGAATTAATTCTTACTCTCAATCACTAATAGGGCAAGAAACAGGCGATGAATATAGAGTTATAACAACAGCAGTTCCATTTTTATCTATAGCTCCCGATTCAAGAGCAGGAGCAATGGGCGATGCAGGAGTAGCAACTTCACCAGACATAAACTCTATTAAATATAACGCAGCAAAATATGCATTTATCGAAAATGATTTTGGTATTTCAATTTCGTATGTACCTTGGTTAAGAAAATTAGTAACCGATATTAATTTGCTGCACCTTGCCGGATATAAAAAAATAGGCGAACGTCAAGTAATAAGCGGTTCTTTATTATATTTTTCGCTTGGTGATATAACATTTACCGATGAGTTTGGTAGCACAATAATGAATTATAATCCAAACGAATTTCAATTTAATTTAGGATATACCCGACTTTTAACAGATAATTTTTCTATAAGCTTATCTCTTGGATATGTATATTCTAACCTTTCGGGAAGTATTGGTAATCAATACACAACAGCAGGTAAAGCTGTTACTTCTGATATAGGATTATTTTACAAAACAGAATTTGATGTTTCTAACAAATCAACATTTCTTAATTTAGGAATGAGCATTACCAACTTAGGAAACAAAATGTCGTATAGCAAAAATAACGATGAAAAATCTTTTTTACCTATGTTGCTAAAAATGGGTACATCATGGGAAATAGAAATGGACGAATATAATTCAATAATGTTTACAGCAGAAGTTGGTAAACTATTAGTACCATCGCCACCTATCTATTACCAACCTGGCGAAATTAATCCTAATGGAGACACCGTTCATGTTGCAGGAAAAGAAGTGAAATATGGTAAAGACCCAAATATCTCGGTAGGAACATCTTTAATGCAATCGTGGTACGATGCACCCGGAGTTTTACAATCTGATGGAACAAGAAGTGTTTTTAAAGAAGAAATAAGAGAATTTACTTGGAGTATTGGTGCAGAATATTGGTATGCAAAACAATTTGCACTTCGTGCAGGATATTTTCACGAAAGTATGATGAAAGGAAACAGGAAATTTTATACACTTGGTTTAGGTCTTAGATTAAACTCTTTTGGAATAGATTTTTCTTATTTAATTGCTAAACAAAACAATCCACTCGAAAATACATTAAGATTTTCTTTATTATTCGATTTTGGAGGCGAGAAAGTAACAAAATAAAAATCATAAAACTTTGAATTTTAGAATTGGTATAGGAATTGACACCCATAAACTTGTTGAAGGGGAAAGTTTAATTTTAGGCGGAGTTAATATACCACACCACAAAGGAACACTTGCCCATTCCGATGGCGATGTTCATATCCATGCAATTATAGATGCATTACTTGGAGCAAGTAACTTAGGCGATATAGGCAAACTATTTCCTGATACCGAAAGCAAATATAAAAATATTGCAAGCACAATTCTTTTACAAAAAACAATAGAACTTTTAAAAAAACATAATTATAAAATTGAAAATATAGATTCAACAATAATTCTTCAAAAACCAAAAATATCCGATTTTATCAATAAAATGAAAATAATATTATCTGATAAAATAGAAATTGAAAGTTCTAAAATAAGTATAAAAGCTACAACAACAGAATATCTAGGCATAGAAGGCAGAGAAGAAGCAGTATCAGCTCATGCCATAGTATTATTATCAAAAAATTAAACCACAATGAACTACTAAATCCATAGGTTTGCGTAGAAACAAGACCTTAGATATTAGACTTTAGACCTTAGACTTTAGACAAATAAAACCTTCTGGCTCATAATTAGGGTCTGTCTATAAAGTCAAGTGTCTGGTGTAGAAAACTAGGAAAATACTTTTAGAGAACGAAGAGCCTAACTCAAACGCAACGAAGTTATAGAATTTTACAGATAGATAAATAGAAAAATATGTGTTTATAAACATTAACATAATTTAATAAATAACAATCATAAATACCCTTTTTAGAAATATTAATTATTAATTTTGTACTAGAAATAAGTTAATAGTTTTAAACTTAAAAAAATGGCAAAATTTACAAAAAAAGATGCTCTGAATTATCATTCACAAGGGCGTCCAGGGAAAATTGAGGTTATACCAACAAAACCTTACAGCACACAACGAGATTTATCATTAGCATATTCTCCGGGTGTGGCAGAACCATGTTTAGAAATCGAAAAAAATCCTGAAGATGCATATAAATATACTGCAAAAGGAAATTTAGTAGCTGTTATCTCTAACGGTACGGCAGTTCTTGGTTTAGGAAATTTAGGAGCAGTTGCAGGAAAACCTGTTATGGAAGGTAAAGGTTTATTATTTAAAATCTTTGCCGATGTAGATGTTTTTGATATAGAGGTAGATACAACAGACATAGACAAATTTGTTGAAACAGTTATTGAAATATCACCAACCTTTGGAGGAATAAATCTTGAAGACATAAAAGCACCTGAATGTTTCGAGATTGAAAGAAGAGTTAAAGAAGCATTAGATATTCCTGTAATGCACGACGACCAACACGGAACAGCAATAATTTCGGCAGCAGGTTTGGTTTCAGCATTAGAAATAACAGGTAGAAAAATTGAAGAACTTAAATTAGTTGTAAGCGGAGCAGGTGCATCAGCATCAGCATGCACACGTTTATACATGGCATTAGGTATTAAACCCGAAAATGTATTAATGTGCGACAGCAAAGGAGTACTTTCTACAAAAAGAACAAACTTAAACGATGCAAAAAAAGAATTTGCAAGAGAAACTGATAAAGTTACATTAGCCGATGCATTAAAAGATGCTGATGTATTTTTAGGATTATCGGCAAAAGGAGCAATGACAAAAGAAATGTTAAAATCTATGGCTCCCAACCCTATTGTTTTTGCTATGGCAAATCCAGACCCTGAAATTTCATACGAAGACGCAATATCTACACGAAAAGATTTAATTTTTGCAACAGGTCGTTCAGACCACCCTAATCAAATAAATAATGTTTTAGGTTTTCCTTTTATTTTTAGAGGAGCTTTAGACGTTAGAGCTACTGCAATTAACGAAGAAATGAAATTGGCAGCTGTTTATGCCTTAGCAGAATTAGCAAAAGAACCTGTTCCTGATGTTGTAAAAAAAGCATACAACAAAACAGATATGTCTTTCGGAAGAGAATATATTGTTCCTACTCCTTTAGACCCTCGTTTAATAGAATTTGTGCCACCTGCAATTGCAAAAGCTGCAATGGAATCTGGTGTAGCACGTAAAAAAATAAAAAACTGGGAAAAATACAAAGAAGAACTTCGTCAACGTATGGGAATAGACCATGCTATAATGCGTACTATGACTGTTAAAGCTAAAGCAGACCCAAAACGTGTTGTGTTTAGCGATGCAAATAGCATTAAAGTATTACAAGCCGCTCGTATAGTTAAAGATGAAGGATTAGCAATTCCTGTTTTATTAGGAAGAAAAGATAGAATTAATGCACTTGCAGAAGAAAATTCTATAGATATTTCTGATTTAGAATTAATTGATAGTACACATATCTCAAACGAAAAGAAAAGAATAAAATTTGCAAAATTATTATTTGAAAAAAGAAACAGAAAAGGCGTTTCAAAAATTGAAGCTCAGCGTTTGATGTACGACAGAAACTATTATGGCGTTGCAATGGTAGAAACTGGCGAAGTAGATGCTATGATTTCTGGTATTGCTACAAAATATGCCGATGTAATGCGTCCTGCTTTGCAACTTGTTGGAAAACAAGACGAAGTAGGTAAAATTGCAGGTATGTATATAATGAATACAAAAAAAGGTCCATATTTCTTTGCAGATACAACAGTAAATATGAAACCAACAGCTGAAGATTTAGTTGATATAGCTTTATTAACTAAACAAGTTGTAGAAGAATTTGGAGTAAATCCTGTTATGGCAATGCTTGCATATTCAAATTTTGGTTCTAATAAAGGAGAATCTGCAACAAGAGCTTCAAAAGCGATTGATATTTTGCATAAACATCACCCCGAAGTTATGATTGATGGCGAAATGCAAGCAAATTTTGCACTTAATAAAGATTTACGTATCGAAGGATATCCGTTTTCTAAATTAGGAAACAGAGATGTAAACACATTAATTTTCCCTAATCTTAGTTCAGGTAATATTGCATATAAAATGATGCAAGAAATTGGAACTTCTGAAGCAATAGGTCCAATTCTTATGGGATTAAATAAATCTATTCATGTATTGCAACTTGCAAGTTCTGTTCGTGAAATTGTTGATATGGCTATTATTGCAGTTGTTGATGCTCAAACTAAAGAAAAAAGATAATTTCTTTTTATAATAACAAATATGATGGCTAATAGATTACTCTATTAGCCATTTTTTTTTACCTTTACAAAATGACAAATAATTTACTTATTACAGCAATTAAAGCTTCTGTAGAAGCCGGAAAAGCAATTATTGATATATACGAAAACCACGATTTTCAAGTTAATTTTAAAGAAGATAACTCTCCTTTAACAATTGCCGATAAAAAAGGACATAATATTATTTTTGATGCATTAGTAGAATTAGAATTACCAATTCTTAGCGAAGAAGGAGAAATTCCTGATTATAATACTAGAAAAAATTGGGATAAATATTGGTGTATAGATCCGCTTGACGGAACAAAAGAATTTATTAAACGCAATGGCGAATTTACCGTAAATATTGCCTTAATTGAAAAAAACACACCAATTGCCGGGGTTATTTACGTGCCTGTTACAAAAGAATTATATTTTTCGAGCCAAGAAATAGGAGCTTTTAAAATTGATGATATTTCTGATATTGATTTTAATGATTTAGATAAATTGATAAAAAAATCGGCAAAACTACCAATACAAAAAAATAGAGAAGTTTTTACAATCGTAGCAAGTCGTTCGCATTTAAACGAAGAAACCGAAAATTTTATTAATAAAATGAAACAACGATACGGCAAAGTAGAAACAATTTCTAAAGGTAGTTCATTAAAACTTTGTATGCTTGCCGAAGGTTTAGCCGATATTTATCCACGTTATGCTCCCACAATGGAATGGGATACAGCCGCAGGCTCTGCTATTGTACTTAATGCAGGTTTTGAATTAACAAAAGATGATGGAATAACTCCACTAGATTATAACAAAGAAAATTTATTAAATCCTAGTTTTATTGTAAAACCAAAAGGATTTGATATATAATTTGTAGCAAAAAAAAGCTGCTCATTTCTGAACAGCTTTAAAAATCTCTTTTTTTTAATCTATGCTTTTTATGCCGGGCTAATTGCTTCAACCGGACATACGTCAGCACAGGCACCACAATCTGTACAAAGATCTGCATCGATAACATAGATGTCACCTTCAGATATTGCTTCAACCGGACACTCGTCTATACAAGTTCCGCATGCAGTACAATCATCACTAATTACATAAGCCATAATAACAAAAATTTAATTAATTAAACTTATACAAATGTAAATTCAATATTTATTATTCCGAAAGATTTTTGCAAAAAAAATTAAATCAATTTAATATTTTTATTAACTAAAAATAAAATGTTTAAATTGCAAAGCATAATTATACATTATTTTACCTTTGTAAATGATTGAAAATCTAATAAATACAATTAAACTAGCAGTTAAAAATCTTCCCGGAAAAGAAAGTCAATATAAAATGGCACCTTCCGATAGAGATTTAAGAATCACAACTAAAAAAACAAGAAAAAGTGCTGTTCTAATTTTATTATCAGAAAAAGACAACGAAATTTATATTAGTTTTATTAAAAGACAAAAATACAAAGGAGCTCATAGTGGGCAAATTGCTTTTCCGGGTGGAAAATATGAAAAAAAAGATAAACATTTGAAAGAAACAGCATATCGCGAAACAAAAGAAGAAATTGGAATTGATAGAGATAAATTTGAAATAATAGGAGCATTAACAAATCTTTTTATTCCTGTAAGTGCTTTTGATGTTTATCCGTTTATTGCATTTGCAAAAGAAAAGCTTGTGTATAAAAAACAAGAATACGAAGTAGAAAAAGTGTTTGAATTAAAACTTAAGGATTTTTTAAATACCGATAATCACCACACAGAAACTGTAAATAAAAATGGAATAGAAATCACAATTCCATATTATTATATCAATAACAACAAGATTTGGGGTGCAACAGCTATGATAATTAGTGAATTAATTGATATTTTAAAAATAAAATAAACCACTATACATTGAAAGTTTATAGGTTTGAACTACGAATAAAATTCGTTATATTCTGTATAAAGACCTTAGAGATTTTCAGCAGACCCTAAACACTATAAAATTAAATTTTTTTATGGCAATATTATTAGGCTTGGGATTAATCCCAAGCCTAATGATTAACATAAATATTGGTTCTAAGCAAAATTTAAACCAAGTCCCCCTTAAATGCCATATCCAACAAACTGCTTTTTAAGGATTGTAAATGTTTTAACTTTTCGCTTTGTTGGGTTATTAGATTATTTAATGGTTTTCTTAAATCGTGTATCTTAACAATAGCTTTTTCTTGTTCTTTCAAATTAGGAGCAGGAATTTCCATTGTCTTT
>Ga0256827_10003131_pt1 | contig 10559 bp, 11 predicted proteins | sample CV84metaG_FD_185977 | JGI IMG/M metagenome (GOLD analysis project Ga0256827, IMG submission 185977) | Hydrothermal vent microbial communities from East Pacific Rise, Pacific Ocean - CV84 | ecosystem: Environmental > Aquatic > Marine > Hydrothermal vents | place: Pacific Ocean: East Pacific Rise...
GTATGATTCTTTCATCATGTGTACCGAAAGTACGTTTTAGTAAAGACTCTACCCTGACAAGCAACTCTTTTAAAGCGAAAGGTTTTCTTATGTAGTCATCACATCCTGAGGCAAAGCCTTGCTCTACATCTTCTGCAGTATGGAGTGATGTAATAAATATAGCGGGTATCTCTTTACCTTCACTACGCAGACGCTTTAAAAAATCAAAACCATTGATATGCGGCACTTTTACATCCAGAAGCATGAGATCAATATGCTTTTCATAGACGATATCCTGTGCCTGCAATCCATCATAAGCACAATGCACTTCATACCCTTTGAGCTCCAAAAACTGTTTGACAGTATCGCTGAGTTGCAGATCATCTTCAAGGAGTAAAAGGGTGGGAGTCATCTACTTGCCTTGCCCTTTCATCATTCCTTTGCCATGCCCCATACCTCTAAAGCCTTCTGGAGGGTAATTGTCATACAACCAATGAGAGATTTGTGTTAACTCCTCTTTGGTGATATTTCCTTTTTGAGAGGGCATAAGTCCAAAACGTTCTATCTTCTGTGGCATACAGATCGCTTTATCTCTGCTTGGTTCAAGTACATAGTCAACCATAAATTTTACAGCATCCTCTTTTTTAGAGTAAGTCATTTTTATATGTCTCATCACACCCATGATCGCAGGGGCAACTACTTTATTCCTATCTGTAGGTTTTGTTTTGCTGTGACATACTGCACACTTTGCATCAAAAAGCGTCTCTACAGTATCTGCTGCATGAACAATACTTCCTAAACTAACAATGGTTCCGATAAGTAGTAATTTTATATTTTTCATCATATTTCCTTATTATAGTTAAGATATCCCAAATTATAAGAAGTGTGTATGAATTATATATGAATAGAGAAGTAAAGCGTATGAAATTTTCATACGCTTTGAAGATATAGCGAAATATTACAAGAACATATAGATGGATACTTTTGCAATACTCTCATCAAATACTTGACCCTTATGTCTTGCACCCGTGAGGTGAATAAGAAATCTATCATTCCATGATTTACTGTATGTTACCGCATACCCACTGTTAAACTCTTCTGCTTCATCTTGATCAAAAGAGACAATAGCTCTTACTTGAGATTCATCATCTATCTGGTAAGTAAATGTAGTCTGTGAACCATAATATTGGTTTTCATACTGATCACTGTCTTTATAGACAAAGCTTTGTTGGAACATAAGTTGCCCACCAAAGAACTCTTTTTCAATAGGAACAATATAAGAATCAGATTCTATATTTCCAATCTCTTGATGTGTATATATCAAACCAAAATTATATCCACCGATATCTCTTAGCTCAAATCCTGCTGTCAATTCACTATCATCCGTATCTGCAAAGAATGGAGAAGATGGAACACCATAATTGATTAAAAAAAGTGCCTTTTCATTGTATAGATAAGAGTACTCAATACCTTTTACCAATCCAACTCCTGCATAAGGTACAGGCAATTTATAAGGCTGTTTAGGCATCTTCATCATATTGTACTTTTTGATCTGCTGTGGTGTAGCATTTGGACCTGGCTTAGGTGGTAGAGGTTTCTTTTTTGCCCAACTTGGCTTTTTAATACCTTTAGGTGCTTTTTTCAAGAGTCCTGAACCCATCAATGCATTATCCATCAATACTCTATCAAGATTAGAGAACATTGTTAAAGGATCCATCCAACCTAATTTAAGTACATGTTCACTTCCACTTGGATTCCACTGCATAAATGCTCTTGAGTTTGATTCACCAAAAAGATTATGATTTTTCTTTTTATTATAGGTTGATCTTGTGATTGCATAGACAGACAATGAATCTGTTACACTTCCCCCAAAATACATATTAAGCTTCTCAACATCATTACGATCTTTTGATGCAATATTAAGTCCTACAAGCCCACGAATCGGTAATACTCTTGTCTCTGAGCTGTTCGCATCTAAAAAAGCTTCTGCCATTGTTTTATCATTTTTTGAAAAACGAAAACCATTTCTCAGAAACTTTAACCCTGTTTTGTTTAGTGTCGGCATCATACTGTGACATGACTTACACTTCATTTTGTACTGTCCTGCAAAGACTGGTGTGGCTTGAACTTGCGTTAAAACTCCAAAAAATATCACTAAAAGTGATAAAAACCATTTATTCCTCATTTTCTCTCCCTGTAAGATTATAATTTTGGATGCCAAAGCATCCTTAATCTATATACAATATATATACATTAAGAGTGCTATTTAAATGATTGTATATATAGAGGTAGCTTGGGGATCAATATCTTCCTATAGCTTTCCATCCTAACTTTTATAGATTATCAAAGTTAAAGTAAACCTTTCTAAATCTATACATCATTTATACTGTTTTTTTACATGAAAATAATTTATTTTATTGTCATAAACTAAACATAATATAAAATAAAAGTATTACCAGATTGTTAATACTTTGTATTTTTATCTGTTTTTTAAGAAAAATTTAATTGAATTAACACTTAAGTAATACTTCTTATATAGTATTCGTTAAAAATAATGATTTGTATAGATTCATTATATAAAAATTTATTTTATATTTTTACAAGGAAGAAAAATGACAAAAACCATTATGCTGAGCACTATTGCTTTTATCGCTACATCCTCACTTTATGGGGCACAACCAAGTAATGCAGAGTTATTACAACGTATACAACAATTAGAAGCACAAGTTTCTATGAAAAATATAAAAAAAGAACAAAAACAAGTTGTTTCTGTAGCAAAAATAGAAACTGATTCAGAGTATGGAAAACTTAAAATAAGTGGGGATTACCGTTTCTCGGTAGATAATTTGAACTATGATCTAGCAGATGGATCTACTGCAAAAAATGATGGGCTTTTGACAAATAGACTTTGGTTGAACTTTAGTTATAAACCAAACAGACATCTTGACTTTAATACCAAACTTGCATTTAACAAAGTCTTTGGACAAGTTATGACACAAGCAGCTTTTGATGGCTTTGATTGGCTTTCATCAACAACAAATACAGATGATGAGTTTCGAGTCAAAAATGCTTATATCAACTATAGAGAAGATACCCTTTTTGGTGCAAATATCCCTTGGGATTTTGGTGTAGGAAGACGCTCAACATCTTACAATAAGCTACTTAGTCTTAGAGATGACATGGCACCAAATTCTCCACTTGGACATATTGTTTCAGCTGAATTTGATGGAGGGCACCTCGGTTTTGATTTTTCAAAAGCTACAGGCATTTCAGGTATGCGTCTTAAATTGGCTGCAGGAAGAGGTGCCAGTTACATTATGCCAAGTATCTCTTCAACCCCTGATGCAGATATTGGGGAGAACATTAATATGTTTGCATTTAACTTTGTTCCTTACGATGATGAAGCACTTCATACAGAGCTACAAGCAATGCGTGTAACAAATTTAATCGATCTTCGTAACCCACAAGATCCAACGCAAGGATTTGAAAATGTAGGAGATATGTACCTTGGTTCATTTATGGTCAGCTATAAAGCTGCTGCACTAAATGATACTCTTTTCTTTGCTTCAGTAGGGGTAAGCCAAACCGACCCTAAAGATAATGGTGCAATGCTAGGTAGTCCAGACAAAGAGATAGGAACAAGCTATTGGCTTGGTGCACAATGGAACTGTCTTTTGATGGACAATGCTAAAGTAGGTGTGGAGTATAACCATGGAAGCCAATACTGGAGATCATTTACATATGCAGAAGATACTGTAGCTGGTTCTAAAATGGCAACACGTGGAGATGCCTACGAGATCTATCTAACCAAAAGTATCATGGAAGGACTAAGCTTCCAAGCACGTTATACCTACATGGATTATGACTATACAGGAAGTAATGGATTCTTTGGAAATACTACAGGTATGGCAATGGATATTGAAAAAGTAAAAGGCAATCCTAAAATGGCATCACAAATTGTTGAAACAGCACAGGATCTTAGATTTTATTTAAGATATCAATTTTAAGTCATTCTAGCCAGCGGTTACCTTTATCTTATGAAAGGTAACCCTTAAAATATTTTTTTATTTTAACAAGTAAGTAACACTTCTTTACTATGATACAAACTAATAGTCTTTATTTTGAAAAAAAGTTCCAAACCTTAAAGCAAACTTTATAAAAAATAATTGTACTATACTATTATATTAATAAGGATTACTTATGAAATACCTCTCTATTTTGATCTTGTCTTTCTCTTTATTGACAAGCTACGCAACAGCTAAAGAGAAAAAAGCACCACAAGATGAAGAAACACAAAGCATTGAAGAGCTACTTAAAGAGATCAAAAACAATACGTCTAATAGAAGAGTTGCTATCAATAGACTCAAAATTAGACTTAGAAGTGTCAATACAGATATTAGAAGAAAAGTTATGCTTGATCTTCAACGTTCACTAGGTGGGCATAGAGTAAAAACCACCTTATCTTCTACTTCTAACTATACACAGACACATACAGGAGTGGCACAACAACAAAGACCTGTAAAACAGATACATACATCTGTATCAAGTACAAATCCAACATCGGTTCCCACGCAAACATCTGTGCCTAGTACAAGCCCAGCAGTGGCTCCAACACACACGTCTGTGCCAAATTCAATCCCAACATCGGTTCCTACACATACGTCTGTACCAAATTCGATCCCAACATCGGTTCCCACACATACGTCTGTGCCAAATTCGATCCCAACATCGGTTCCCACACATACGTCTGTGCCAAATTCGATCCCAACATCGGTTCCTACACAAACATCTGTGCCAAGTTCCATTCCCAATCAACAAACAAATAGACCTATGCATAAACTATAACTGGAGACATTAATGAAATTTTTACCTATACTTAGCTCTTTACTCGTCCTTGCAACATCACTGTTTGCATTTAATGATCAGGATATTGATGGTGTTGATGATGCACATGATCTATGTATCAATACTCCTTTTGATGTGATCGTTGATGAAAATGGATGCCCTTATAAAAAAGGGATAAAAGGCAAGTTTCTCTTTCAAATAGGTGAAGACATAAGCTTTAATACTGCTTCAAATAGGACTAATACACTCAATATTTTCTTAAATTATAATTATAAACAATGGGATTTTTCTATTTCAAGCTCAAATTTTAATGCAACCAATATCAATACAGTTGTTGATACAGAGGATGATCTCTATTTGACTGTTGGCTATCTTTCTCAATATGGAAAATTAAATACAAAAATCTCTGTAGGAACCAAGTTTGCTTTTATGGATAATGATTCTATTGACCGAGATAATGACTATTTCATCTCTGCAAACCTTGACTATTTTATTAGCCCAAAACAGAATATTTTTCTCTACCATAGTTACACATTGAGTGGAAACAGTGATACAACAAAGTATGAAAATTTTCATTCATTATCTCTAGGGACCGGTTATGCAGTGACAAACAAATGGTATAGTGCCATCTCTTATAACTATGCCCAATCTCCTTATCCTCATGCAAAAGACTATAAAGCACTTTCATGGTTCAACTATTATCTTCTTCCTAATGATTTCTATATTTCATCTAACTATGCACGTACTTTAAATAACTCCTCTTATGATCATATGCTTTCATTAAATATTGGAGTAAAATTTTGAGTAAACTTCTTCTTCTTGAAGATGATCCAAGTCTCTCAAAAACCCTTATAAAATATCTTTCCAGAGAAGGATACACACTTGACTGGGCAAAGAATGGGGAAGAAGCTATAGATCTAACCTATGAAAACCAATATGATCTTTATCTGCTAGATATTAATGTCCCTTTACTCAATGGTATTGATCTTCTAAAAGCCTTAAGAGATGCTGATGATCATACTCCAGCCATTATTATCAGTGCACGTACAGATGTTACCTCTGTTACACAAGGATTCATTGCTGGAGCGGATGATTATATGAAAAAACCTTTTGACCCAGAAGAACTTCTTATCCGCATAAGAGCAAAAACATCTAGTTTACAAAGAGCCCTTCAATTTAAAGATTTTGAGATAGATATGACACAAGAAGAGATATCTTATAAAGAAGAGCCTATTTCCTTAGGGAGAGTACAAAAAAGTCTTTTACTTTCACTCATTAAAAGTTATCCTGATCCAGTCAATAAGGATGACCTCTTATTACTCTTGGATAAACCTTCAGATCTTACACTTCGCGTCAATATCTCTAAACTTAAGAAAAAATTCGATCTTCAGATCAAAAGCATAAGAGGAGTAGGCTATCAAATTATCTGAAAAAGAGTCTCTACTTAAAAGTTTTATACTCTTCTTTCTTGTTATAGAAATATTTCTTATCTCTATTTTTTATTTTTACTATAAGACAGAAAAAGAACATATTGACAGAGAGTTAGTATTAGAGATGAAAAACTATAGCCTTTTTTTTGATGATAACCGTTTTGATATAGATGTAGTCTCTTTAAAGAAGAGCACCCAGACCTTTTATGAACTTTACCTTGATACAAAAAACATCTATATTTTAGTACCTCTTCCAGAGAGTAGAAGAGATGCTGTCAAGGTATTTTACCCTCTCTCAAACTACAATAAGCTTCTTCAAAAAACGGAGCTATCCTTATTGAAACAGTTACTCCTTCTCTCTTTCTTTGCTCTTTTTATCTCTATACTTTTCTCTTTTTATGTCTTAAGTCCTCTTCGAAAAAGTCTACAGCTTCTAGAAATGTTTATTAAAGACATCATCCATGATCTGAATACACCCCTTACTTCTATACTTATCAATCTTAAAATGATGGAAGAGACAGAAGAAGTTGAAAATATTGGTAAAAGTGCTCAAGCTATCTCTATGCTGCAAAATAATCTTGATGGGTATCTTAAAGAGACAACTTTTGAAAGAGAAAAGTTTGATCTCAAAAAGGTTGTACAAGAACAAGTTGATTTTTTTGCTCCTATGTATGACTACCTTCATTGGAAGATAAAAATAAAAAGTAGCGTGGTCAAAAGTGATCCCAATGCTTTTGCAAGAATCATTTATAATTTGCTTAGTAATGCCTGTAAATATAATACTTCTAATGGTTTTATCGATGTGACATTAGAAAATACTACTCTCTCTATCTCAAACAGCTCTCATAATGGTATTAAAAATCCTTCTAAAGCTTTTGATCGTTTTTATAAAGAGAATGAACGTGGATTAGGGATAGGACTTCATATTGTAGAGAAACTCTGTAAACAGCTTGAAATAGAAAAAAATCTTGAAAGTAAAGAGAATATTGTAACTGTTTATTTGGATCTTAGCAAAATCATCTAATCTCTTAATCATACATAATTTTATAATGATTACCCATTCTATTTAACCAATATCTAACCCATCCCAAAACTCATCATAATCTAAATTTGTCATAGAGGCATCCTCTTCAATGCCTTTCTCTATGAGCTTCTTCTGCTCATTTTCAAAGTACTGCTCCAGTGCCTCTTCTATCATGACATTGACATCTTTTTTAAGTATCTCTGAAAACCCTAAAAGGTCATCTATGGTGCTCTGTTTAAATTCTATTTTAATTTTATCTTTCATAGCACTATTTTAACATAATATTGCTACACTAACATCATGGAACTTACAGATAAAAATTATACAAACCTCATTAAAAACAACGAATCCCCTGTCTTTATAGACTTCTACTCCCCCACCTGTGGACCTTGTCAAATGTTGACAAAACTTATAGATGAGAGACTAGAAGCGTATGGAAAAGAGAATGGTATACCTGTTATCAAGTGTGATGTAAGCCGTAACCCTAAACTTGCAGAAGCATTTAAAGTGCAGTCTGTCCCTTTTACCATAGTAGTCATGCCAGATGAAAAACTAAAGTACCCCGAACTTGGATTAAAAGATGAAGTGTATTATTTTAATCTTATTGATAAATTAGCAGGGAAAGGCTCTTTCTTTTCAAGACTCTTTTCTTAAAAAGGTAAATAGTATCTTGGCTATAATGCCTTTTTACTAAAAACAAAACCCATCAAAGGATCCCAATGACTAAAATCATCTCCATACTACTCGTTACTGCTATGAGCCTCTCTTTTACCAGTGCCAATGAAACCCCTGACACAAACAAGACAAAGAATGTAAAACCCGTAGAAGTGCCAACTTTTCATTTTACAACAATTGCCGACAAGAAGATCACCATTACTCAAACCGATGAAGGATTAAGCTTTCCTACACTCAAAGATAAAAACAGTGTAATTCTTTTTTATATCCATACAGGCTCTCCGTGCAGAAAAGAGCTGCAGCTTTTTACCAAACTCAAACCAAAACACAGTGACCTTGAGTTTATCACCTTTGAGCTCAAAGGTTTGGCTCCTGACAAGTTTAAAGCATTTCAAGATGAGCTTGGGATCAAAGGACTCAATATGATAGACTCAAAACAGGCAATGCCTTTTGCTCAATATATAGCACAACGGGCACAATGGAAAGGCTCTGTTCCTCTTTTGCTTATTTCAGATAAAAAAGGTACGCTAAAACATATGCAACTTGGTGCAATGAATGAAGAGCAGATAGAAGAGATTTTGAAAAAACTGTAATGGTCTGATTACTACTTTTGCATGATCTTATCTACCAAAAAGGTAGATAAGATTAGGAAACAAAACAATAATCAAAAGTGCCAAGAGTTGTAAACCTATAAACGGTATTACCCCTCTATAGATACTCCCTGTACTCACTTTATCTCCTGCTGCACCTTTTAGGTAGAACAGAGCAAAGCCAAAGGGTGGTGTGAGAAATGAGGCTTGTAGGTTCATGGCTATGAGTATGGCAAACCAGATGGGGTCTATGCCAAAACTTGCGACTATAGGCACTAAAATAGGTACTACCACAAAGGCTATCTCTATGAAGTCTATGAAAAAACCTAGTAAAAAAATAACAAGCATCGCTATGAGGATGAATGTCCATTTGTCTCCCATATCCCCAGCAAAGAAGTTGAGTGCCATGTCTCCCCCACCTAGTTCATTAAAGACGAGTGAAAATGCCGTAGCCCCTATGAGGATCATGAAGATCATTGCGGTAAGTTTGACAGTCTCAATACTTGCATAGCGTAACATCTCATAAGAGAATGTTTTTTTGCCCACAGCTAAAACCACAGCACCCAACACCCCAATAGCCGCCGACTCAGAAGGAGAGGCAATACCTGCGAAAATGGAGCCAAGTACTACCCCTATAAGTAGAAGTGGTGGGATTATCTCTTTTATCGCCTCTTTTAGTACCTCTCCATAAGGTTCATCTGAGACGATAGCAGGGGCAACATCTTTAGAGAAGTATGAAATGATGAGAATATAGAGTATATAAAGGAGTATGAGCAAAAGCCCAGGTACCACAGCAGCACGAAACAAATCCCCCACAGAGAGGTGCATCTGGTCTCCAAGTATGATGAGAACGATGGACGGTGGTATGAGCTGTCCTAACGTACCAGAAGCTGCGATGCTACCACTTGCTAAAGCAGAAGAGTAGCCGTGTTTAAGCATGAGTGGTAGAGCGATGAGACTCATCATCACCACTGATGCCCCTACTATACCTGTACTCGCAGCAAGTATCGCCCCCACAAGTACCACTGAGATGGCTAACCCACCACGTACAGAGCCAAAAAGTTTACCCATACTGAGCAATAAGCCCTCTGCCATCTTAGACTTTTCAAGTATCAGCCCCATAAAGATGAAGAGAGGTACAGCCATGAGTGTGACATTCCCCATGATACCGTAGGTTCTGTAAGGAAGCATCTCTAACACCCCTAGCCCTACTTCATCAGCTATAAGAGCAAAAAACAGAGCCACCCCAGCAAATACAAAAGCCACTTGAAACCCAGCCATGAGAAGTACAAGTGCCATCCCAAACATGAGAAACACAGGGTCAAACCAAAAAGCCACCCTGTTAAACCAAGCCACATACACAAAGCCACCCACAAAAGCCACAGCCACAAGCACTTTCACAAGTGCCATCTTGTTCTCTAGTCTATGGTATGCCTTTAACACTTCAGAGAGTGCCTGAAGCACAAGCAACACAAAAGCCACTACCAACATAACCTTGATGAGCCAACGATGCGTAAGCCCTCCTGGGTCAGATGAGACTTCGTTTTGTAGGTAAGACTGCAAAGTCATATCAAAGGCATCATTTAGAAAAAGTAGTGAAAATGGCATCACAAGAAGCAACATAGAGAGTATCTGCACAATGGCACGAGCATCAGGACTATAACGCTCAAAGAAGATATCTACCCTCACATGCTTGTCATGCTTCAATGCATAACTAAGCCCAAGTAGAAAAATAATATCAAAAAGATGCCACTCCACTTCTTGTAAGGCTATAGAACCTGCTGAAAACAAGTAACGCATCGCTGCATCATAAACGACTAAAAGTGAGAGTATGACTACCAGTATGGCAGCGATATAGCCTGCGTATTTACTGATACGGTCTAGGTAGTAGGATAATTGTAGGTTCATTTTATCTTAGTCTTCTAAGTTTATAGGAAAACATTTACATTCTTTCTCATCATCATAAAAAGTATTTAGACATTTTACCAACTCATGTACCATAGTCAAAGGGTTTTT
>Ga0256827_10003134_pt1 | contig 10553 bp, 10 predicted proteins | sample CV84metaG_FD_185977 | JGI IMG/M metagenome (GOLD analysis project Ga0256827, IMG submission 185977) | Hydrothermal vent microbial communities from East Pacific Rise, Pacific Ocean - CV84 | ecosystem: Environmental > Aquatic > Marine > Hydrothermal vents | place: Pacific Ocean: East Pacific Rise...
GCCCGGTCGGATTAATATGATAGGTGATAGAATCCGTCAAAAGCTCCGCGGGGATCACCTTTTTGACCACCTCTTCGAGCACCGCTTCCTGCACCTTCTTAAGTGATACTTCCGGATGATGCTGTGTCGATACCACAATCGTATCGATCGCCACAGGCTTGCCGTCGACATACTTGACACTGACCTGCGCCTTGCCGTCAGGACGCAGAAAAGGGACTGTACCATTTTTTCTCACCTCGGCAAGTTTGGCTGTGATCTTATGAGCCAACGAGATCGGCAGAGGCATCAGTTCTTTGGTTTCGCGACAGGCATAACCGAACATGAGTCCCTGATCACCTGCACCGATCTCTCCACCGCTTTGATCGACCCCCCGATTGATATCGGGAGACTGCTCCCCAATTCCATTCAGAACACCGGCACTACGATAATCAAATCCATAAGAAGCATCAGTATAGCCGATCCCCCTGATCACCTCCCTCGCGATCTCCTGCATCGGTGCATACGCTGTTGTCTTGAGTTCTCCTGCGATAACACAAAAACCATTGCTCAGTAACGTTTCGCACGCCACACGCGCCTGCGGATCTTCGTTGATAATATAATCCAATATAGCATCTGAGATCTGGTCAGCCATTTTATCCGGATGACCCTCGGTTACCGATTCACTTGTAAAAATGTATTCGTTAGCCATTTTTTTCCTTTATATAATTGTAAGTCCATTCACTGTCACTGAACTTAAGAAGATATCCGGCTGGATACATTATTAAATTCTGTAGAGTGTATCCGTCACTCACATACAAAATGAAATGATGGCGGGTAAAACCTGCCTACACGATCCTTCTGGCCAATTGTTCAGGCAATAGTCCCAACGACTCTTCCACCAATTTTGTATTACCGTGGGTGATGAAATTATCTTCATATTCAAAAGAGGTCAACGCTATGTCCAGGATCTTCTTTTCACTCAAAAACTCAAGCAAAGCCGACCCTACACCACCCTGTCTGGCTGAGTCCGAGAAGATATACCATCGCTTATATTTTTTGCTCAATTCTTCCAACATCTCCTCATCCATGGGTTTGACGAAACGAAGGTCAAGTATGGCAACATCCTGGTCCAGCAATGCTGCCGTTCTCTGCGCCCGACCTACCCCATTGCCATAGCCGATAAAGAGTATTTCCCCTCCCTCCTGAAGCAATACGGATCTTCCAAGGACGAATACAGGACTCTCGCGATCTTCTGCCAAAAATGCCCCTCTTGGATACCTGAAAGCGCAGGGGTGATCATACTCTTTGGCAAACAACATAGCCATACGCATTGTCGTTTCATTGTAGGGAGCAAAGAGGGTCATCGAAGGAATAGTACGAAGAAAAGAGATATCGAATGCCCCTTGATGCGTCTCACCATCCTCTCCAACGATCCCTGCCCTGTCGATAGCAAAAGCAACACCCACATCCATCAAGGCGATATCATGAATAACCTGATCGTATCCCCTTTGCAGAAACGTGGAGTAAATGGTACAAAAGGGCTTGAAGCCCTCTTTCGCCAAGGGTCCCATCGAGGTCACCGCATGCTGCTCGGCGATCGCTACATCCCAGAAGCGGTCCGGATACCTCTCTATCACAGACGACAATCCCGTACCGCTTGGCATGGCAGCTGTCACTCCGACGACCTTTTCATCCTCTTCCGCAAGCTTCATCAATGTTTCAGCAAAGATATCCGTAGCGGATTTGGCACTTTTTCCTTTTTTCGCACTGTCACCTGTCTTGAGATCGAAGGCACTCACACCATGCCAATGTTCCTTGGTACCCTCTGCGATCTCGTATCCTTTGCCCTTGGTAGTCTGTGCATGGATAAGTACGGGCTTTCCAAGGACTTTGGCAACCTCCATCGTTTCAATGAGCGATTCAATATCGTGGCCGTTCACTGGTCCGATATACTCTATACCAAGCTCTTCAAAAAGCAGGCCGGGTGTGATCAGGCGAAATGACTCTTCAAACTTCTTGGCCATGTAGGTCGCCCCCTCCGGCAAGTGTTCAAGCAACTTCTCTGTACGCTTTTTCATCTTCTGGTAAAAAGAACTCGCCATTGTCTGGGAGAGATATTTGCTGATCGCGCCAATAGGCTTGGCGATGCTCATCTCATTGTCATTGAGAATGATCACCACAGGATACTTTCTATCTCCCAGCTCATTCAGCGCCTCGTAGACCATGCCGGCACTCATACTTCCGTCGCCTATAAATGCGATAGGGATGCGGGATTCTCCTTTGAGCGCGATGGCTTTTGCTGCACCTACAGCCAAAGAGATCGAGGTTGAGCTGTGTCCGGCGCTATAGTAGTCATAATGGGACTCTTTTGGTTTCGTATAGCCGCTGATCCCTCCAAATTGCCTCAGTGTATCGAATCTGTCCCAGCGATCCGTCAAAAGTTTATGTGCATAGGCTTGATGGCTGACATCGAAAATGAAAGGATCTTTCTCTGCATCGAAAACATAATGCATAGCTACGATCAGATCCGTAGCACCCAGAGAAGAACTCAAATGGCCACCATTTTTACTGACCGTCTCGAGTATCTTCTCTCTTATTTTTTCGGCAATACTGTCAAGTTCCTCCAAATTGCAGGATTTGATATCGATATGTTCATTCTCCATCGCTGATCTCATTCACTAATATACTGATAATCTTTTTGGTAAATCCGATCTTCTCTTTGTCATAGACAAGTCCCTCTCTCTGCGCTATTTTCCGTATCGTCCGCTTATTGTTTTTGGCACGCAGGGCTTCAAGTATTTCTATAGTACTCAAAGTTGCTTCATTCTGGTTAAAAGAGTGTGGTACAAAGGCATTCGCCTCCGTTTTGCCGGCTTTGTAAAATTGAATCTTTCTCAAGCGATAACCTCTGAAAATTTTTCAAAAAGGATATCGTTCTGTTCCGCTGTACCTACTGTGATCCGTATCGCATTCATTCCATATGAGGCAAGATCGCGAATGATGACCCCCTGTGCCAATAGTCTATTGGCAATGTCAGTTGAATCCAACGGTGCATCAAAGAGATAGGTGATGAAGTTGGTATAGCTGTCGATATAACGAATTCCATGTTCCTCCGCAAAACGCTCATAACGTTTGATCTGCTCCTGATGCAGGCGAATAGAATCCCCTACAAACTTCTCATCTTTGAGTGCCTCTATCGCTGCCAGAAGAGAGAGCGTTGTAATATTGAAAGGTGGCCGCAACTTCGCCAGGATCCCGATCAACTCCCTGTTCGCGATCCCATATCCCACACGCATTCCCCCCAAACCATACGCTTTGGAAAAGGTACCCAGGTAGATGGCATTCGGATAGACGAGCAACTCCTTTGGATCGATGGCATGGCGCGCCTCTTTCGCAGCGGCATATTCCATATAGGCACCATCCACGACGACCAATGTCTGCGTATCCACTGCCTCTATGATTTCGATAACCTCCTCTCTACTCATTACATCGCCAGTGGGATTGTTGGGCGTGCACAAATAGATGATCTTAGGTCGATACTTTCTGTAGGCTTCGATGAACTCATCGACCCTGTGCTGATAGCTTGGTGTTCGAACGATGCTGGCCCCCATCTGCCTTGCATAGATCTCATACATAGCGAAGGTTACCTGACTCATCAACACACTGTTCTCTTCATTTAAAAAAGCGCGGGCAATAAACTCCAGTACCTGGTCACTCCCCGCACCGATAATGATCTCATGCTCCCCTACACCATACTTTGCTGCCAATGCCTCTTTGAGCTCATACATACTGTCATCCGGATAGAGGTGTGCTTTGTGAGCACTTGCAGCGATCGCCCGCATTACCGAAGGGTTCGTGCCTATCGGGTTTTCATTCGATGCGAGCTTCACCACATCCTCAGGTGCGATACCGTATTCCCGTACTACCAATTCGATCGGTTTTCCCGCTTCATAATTCTCTATCGTATCCAATACTTTATTCGCTTTCATTGGCATCTACCTCCATTTCTCTCGGTTACTCATTGCCCATTTATCAAATATCGTCTGCTTCTTTGACATAGGAACCCAAAAGTTTAATAGATGCGCTATGCTTTTCAAAGATCGTCCGGATCTTCTCGTCTTTCCTGTGACCATTGAACTCCAGAAAAAAGATCGATGACCCTTCCACGATATGTGATTTGATCTTGGTAAGGTTGATCTGCGCCTTCTCGAAATCGTTCAGGAATTCGACCAATGCGCCAGGTCTGTTGGGCAGCCTGACAAGAATAGATGTTTTATCGTTGCCACTTGGAGCATTGTCGAAGTCACTGACGATAAAGAATCTCGTTTTATTTCCGCCGTCATCCTCAATATTTTCAAAAAGTACGGGCAGGTTATACATCGTTGCGGCTACACCGGCACAGATAGCAGCGCTGTTGGGGGTTTGGAGGGCCAATTTCGCTGCTTTGGCCGTAGATTCGACAGGAACCTGCTCCACTTCATCCAAACCGAAATCCTCCAAAAATTGGCTGCATTGTCCAAAGGCGATATCTTTTGAATAGATTTTCTTGATCTCTCGCAACTCATCTGTCGTGCTTGCCAGCACCAAATGTATTTCGACTACCACCTCTGCAATGATCTTCAAGTCATATTGGCTCAGGCACTGGATCGTGTCACTCACGATACCGTTGGAACTGTTTTCAATCGGAATGACACCGAACTTGGCTTTCCCTTTTTCGACTTCACGAAAGACCCCCTTGATCGAACCTATAGGCAAATAGGCGCTCATCGCCCCGAAGCGGCTCTCTGCCGCCTGATGCGTAAAGCTTGCTTCAGGTCCCAGATAGGCGATCCTCTCAGGAAGTTCCAAATTTCTTGCGACTGCAAAAAGTTCAAGAAAGATCGCATCGATTGCCGAATCCGTCAACTTTCCATCGCTTTGTGCCTTGAGGCGGTTGAGAATCGCCTGCTCCCGTTCCGGCCTGTATATCGGTGCACCTTCGGTATTTTTGAGAGAACCGACCAAATGCACATACTCCATGCGCTCGTTGATGAGTTTCAGCAGCTTATCATCGATCTGATCGATTTTTTCTCTTAGTTCATCCAGTGTCATCACATCTCTCCTTTTTGGCCTCTACCCTGCCAACTGTTGTCACACGCCTTCTCCATCGCTATCTGCTCTTCAAATGTTTCCCGTTTTCGGATACAGTGGTCCACTCCATCTACGATCGCCACTTCAGCGGCACGTCCTCTGGTATTGTAGTTGCTTGCCATGGTAAAACCATAGGCTCCCGCACTGTATATCAGCAAAAGATCATCATGCTCCAAAGGAGGCAGTATGACATTTCTACCCAGAAAATCCCCGCTTTCGCAGATCGGACCGACCACATCGGCCGGGGTTCCCTCTGCAGGTTCCCCATCCTTCTCCGGATGCTCTATTTTGTGGTATGCATCGTACAGGCTTGGCCTGATCAGATCGTTCATTGCAGCATCCACAATTACAAAACGTTTTCCCGCATTCTCTTTTTCGTAAAGAACCCTTGTCAACAAATATCCGGCGTTGGCCATCAGATACCTCCCGGGTTCGCATACGATCGTAAGATCCAACCCCTTGATCGCTTCGAAAATAATCTCTGCATAGGCTTGTGGCCTTATTGTCTCCTCATCTTTATAGACAATGCCCAGACCGCCACCTACATCGAAAAACTTGATCTCGATATCGATAGCCTGCAGACTTCTCACCAGATCGGAAACGATCATAGCCGCCTCTCTGATCGGCTCCAACTCGGTCAACTGGGATCCGATATGGAAATGTATACCTACAGGATCGAGGTGAGGGGATCTTTTGGCATAGATATACATACGTTTGGCCATATCGATCTCTACGCCAAACTTGTTCTCATGCAGGCCCGTAGAGATATAAGGGTGTGTTTTGGGATCGATATTGGGATTGACACGGATAGAAATGCGTGCCTCTTTACCCATCTCTTCGGCCACCATTTCGACACGCTTCATCTCGGCCTCACTTTCCAGATTGAGCATCAGTATACCGCTCTCCAATGCCTCACGTATCTCACTGTCACGCTTTCCCACACCGGAAAAAATGATCCTGTACCGTTCCACACCTGCAGCCAGTGCACGTTTCACTTCTCCGATACTGACACAATCAGCCCCGGCACCCAATTGGGCGAGATGGGAGATGACGGAGAGATTGGAATTGGCTTTGACAGCGTAGGAGATCAGCGATTTGTGACCTTCAAAAGCCTCTTTCAGCTCTTTGTAGTGTGCCGAAACTTCATCGAAGTCGTAGAGATAAAGAGGTGTATCGTACTTTTCTGCCATCAGGCTCAGGTCAATATTCATAGGCTGTATCCTGCACTGTTTAATGAAAAGATTTTATCCAAAAATTGCATAATCCGGGATAATGGCGATCGATCCGGATCTCGATACAGAATTCAAATTGTCTCTTTTTGTCTAAAATAGACATAGAGTGCATAAAGAACAATGAGAGAAACGGGAAAGGGTACGGCGAATTCCGGTGACAGCACACCGTTGTTCCCCATCTGATTCAGGGCAAAGAGCAATCCCCAGATCAAGAATGTCGCCCCCAAAGAGACAGAGAGAACCAACGGCAAATTCATATATCTGGCATGAAAAGGTATCTTGAAGAAAAGCACCAGAAGCAAAGCGATGGAAAAAAGTGGAAAGATCACTTTGTTATTCAGCGAAGATCTCAGCTTTTTCGTATTGAGATTCTGCTTGCTCAAAAGTTTCCACGCATGGTTGGCATCGATGATATTGAGTGCCTTTCCTTCGTAGATGGACTCTATCACTTTTGGCTGGTATCCTTCGAGGGTGGAGAGACTCTTTCTTTTTTCAACCTTGTACCTTTTCAAGCCTTTCTTGTCATAAACCAGTTTTCTGATAGAAATATCCTTCGCCTGCCATGCTTTCCCGTCAAACGTCGCTTTTTTTGCATGGATCGTATAGAGAAGATCGTTCCCCCTAAGTTTGAAGAGTGTCACCAGCGTCATCTCTTTCTTGACAGGATCAAGGGTCTTGGCATAGACGAAATCGCCATTGTAGATAAAAAAAAGATCGCTAACGTCGTAGGCATCGATCCCGTCTTCCAGCATCGCCTGTGCCCTGTCTTTTGCATAGGAAAAATCTGTAGTGTGGAGTGCGATAAAGGAGAAATAGATCAGCATCGCTACAGTAAAAAAGGGGAGAAACAACTGTCTCTTCGTGTAGCCGAAACTGTAGAGTACCACCATATTGCTACTCTTGATCAACGATACCAGCGTCATAATACCGGCAAATACGATCGCGATAGGATAGAGTTGGGCCAACGCCTCCTGCCACATCAAAAAGAGATAGAGTACCAAATAGTTGGAAGAGACCTGCAGCTGTTGAGAGTGTTGAAAGTAGTCGATCATCGCGAAGGCCAGGGAGAGACCAAGCAGGAGAGCCAGGAAATTGATAAAATAGTGTTTCGCCAAATATCGGAAATAGAGTTTCGGTCTCAGTCGGTCTATCACGACAAACCCTCTATGGATTTGAGACTATACTTCGATTTGATGGCTTCCAGTGTTTCGGAAGGCAATGAAATGCAAGCCTTGACCACATGTGAGACCCATGCCTTCAGATACTTCTGCTCCTCCGGCGTGAAATCATTCAGGACATAATCAGCTACCTGGGACCTGTAGAGCGGTTTTCCGATCCCCATACGTACACGTATGTACGCGTTGCCGACCATTTCATCGAGTGATCTCAAGCCATTATGCCCTCCGCTTCCTCCACCTTTTTTAAAGCGCAGTGCACCAAACGGAAGATCCAGATCGTCATGTATGACGACAATCCGTTCGGTCTCCACCTTATAGAAATGTTTTACCGGCTGTACACTTTTTCCGGAAAGATTCATATAGGTCGCAGGTTTCAAGAAAAGAAATTCATTTGATTTGTAGAGTTCACCCTGAAAGGTGTTTCTGGAGATATTTCTAGCCCCAAAATGATCGACGAGCGCATCGATCACATGAAAGCCGATCGTATGACGATTGTTTTCGTAACGGATACCAGGATTACCCAGACCGACGAAAAGCATCATCTATTTTGCTTTGATCACACCACAGACAGCGACATCGCCTCTATCCATCATCTTGCAGTTCGATGGTACTTCGATATCTCTCACGAGGATAGAATCATCTCTATCCAGGTCGCTGACATCCAGTGTAAAGTTATGAGGCATATTCTCGATGGCACCCTTGACTTTCAATCTCCTTTTGGAGATGATCAGAACACCTTTGTTTTTGATACCTTTCGCCAAACCTGTCGTTTTGACAGGTATCAGATAATTCGTTATCTGTCCCGGTATAGCCACTCTCAAATCAACATGGAGAATATCTCCATTGACCGGATGAAGTTGATACTCCTGTACGACGACATTCAACTCTTTGCCTCCCACTTTGATGGGAAAGGCGAATGTCTCTTTGTTTCTGACTGTTCTGATGAACTCACCGCTCTTGAATGCCGCATGGATATTATCCACACCATTGGCATAGATGTTAGCGATTAGATAACCATCTCTTTTAAGCTTCTTTGCGTTGCTTTTACCGATACTCTCTCTAACGATACCTTCTAACATTGTATTCCTTTATTGTGATTCTTACCCACATAGGCAAATAAGAGGGGGATTATATCCCAACAAGACTGAAAATTCGATTAAAAGAGTACCGTTGGGAACGACCGTTTTTTTGACTGGCTATTTGATCGTCTCCAGGATTCTGCCGAAGTCCTGTTTGAACGCTTCCAGCCCCTCTTTTATCAACTGGGCATAGATATGTTCGATCTCGATCCCTTTGCTTTTGATCAAATCGAAATACTGCTCTATCTCGTCCATATGTGTAGGGAGTTTCGCTTCTGTTTCAGGATCTTTCAAATATGCCTCCACCGTCGCCAGCGGAGCAGTATTGACAGAGTGGGGTGCGAGAAGTTCACGGATATAGTAGTCTGCGGGCAGATGTTCACCTTTGACACCGGTACTGGCAAAGAGTGTGCGAATACTGGGTGTATGATTATGCTCTACAATATTATAGATCTTCGCCGCATTCAAAATACCCGTTTGTGAAGGTTCTACTCCTCTTTCTTTCAGAATAGGATCCAAAAGACGGTCGAAACGGCTGACGAATACAGAGATCACACCTTCCGCCCTTCTTCCTCCACTATTTTCGAAAATATCCAGGCCATGCTTCATCGCTTTGAGACATTTTTTGACCTGATCCGGTGAAAAGACAAGTGTGGCATTGACGGAGATACCCATACTCATCAACTCCTCCATTGCATCATAGCCTGCCTCTGTCGCCGGTATTTTGATCATGACATTGGGTTCATTGATGATGGAAAAGAGCCTTTTTCCCTCAGTGATCGTACCCTGGGTATCATCACAAAGAAAAGGATCGACCTCCATGCTGATGTAGCCATCATATCCTTTTTCATAACAGGGAAAAAGCGCCTTGGCCGCCAGTTTGATATCCTCGATGGCCAATGCTTCGTACTTTTCTTTGGGACTTTTCCCCTCCATGGATTTCAGCTGCTCCTGGTAAGCACTGGATGTCATGATAGCAGAAGCAAAAATAGATGGATTGCTGGTCGCACCTTTGATGACCCCCTCTTTCAGAAGGGAAGCAAAATCATTTTTTAAGAAATCCCGTTCAATAAAATCCAACCACAATGAAAATCCAATTTCTCTACCCAACATCTATATACTCCCATTTGAAATTCTGCCAAGAACCAATATCGCTCGGCCTCTCCAAACTCTGTTCAAGCATGTCGAGAAAAACAGCGCGCGGAATATTCTCCGCACCCATACGTAAAAGATGGGCACTACTTACCTGGCAATCTATAAAATCATAGCTTTTCAAGCCTAAAACATCACTTAGTGCTTTGAAGGCAATTTTGGAGGCATTGCTTGTGAGAGAAAACATGGATTCTCCAAAGAAAGCCTTCCCCATCGCCACGCCATAGAGTCCTCCAACAAGTACTTCGTCCAGATATACCTCCACACTGTGTGCAAAGCCCATATGATACAGTTCTGTGTAGGCCTGTTGCATCTCATCACTCAGCCAGGTACCGTTCTGCCCCTCCCTGGGAATCGTACCGCAATGGCGGATCACCTCTTCGAAAGCATGGTCGAATTTGACCCGAAAAGCCCCATTTCGTAACACACGTCTGAAAGATTTGCCCATTTTGAATTTTTTAGGATAAAGTATGAGGCGCGGATCCGGAGACCACCACAGAATCGGATCGTCCGCATTGTACCAGGGAAATATACCTTTGCGATAGGCAGTCAATAGACGATTTGGAGAGAGATCACCTCCATAGGCCAGCAGTCCCTCACTGGCCGCATACCGAGGATTAGGAAAGACGTAATCCCCTCTCAGGGGAGGTATTAGACAATCTTCATCAAAGATAGAGGACATTACAGATACTTTGTCGTCTAAGAGGGACAGGAGAGCACAGAGCAGGCTTGCAAACTTCTTGGCGCGAACAGAACCTATTCTCTTTTAAAACTGTTCGCGATGTTTCCTCTTCAGTCTGCAA
>Ga0256827_10003135_pt1 | contig 10548 bp, 7 predicted proteins | sample CV84metaG_FD_185977 | JGI IMG/M metagenome (GOLD analysis project Ga0256827, IMG submission 185977) | Hydrothermal vent microbial communities from East Pacific Rise, Pacific Ocean - CV84 | ecosystem: Environmental > Aquatic > Marine > Hydrothermal vents | place: Pacific Ocean: East Pacific Rise...
CATCGAGGTCATCTAACTCATCATGAGAATCATCAAGAGATAAATCATCATCATCAAGTTCTTCATCGAGGTCATCTAACTCATCATGAGAATCATCAAGAGATAAATCATCATCATCAAGTTCTTCATCGAGGTCATCTAACTCATCGTGAGAATCATCAAGAGATAAATCATCATCAAGTTCTTCATCGAGGTCATCTAACTCATCATTAGAATCATCAAGAGATAAATCATCATCAAGTTCTTCGCCGAAATCATCTAGTTCATCTAAGTCTGAATCATCAAGAGATAAATCATCATCAAGTTCATCCATATCGGTATCATCAAGAGATAAGTCATCATCTAAATCTGAATCGTCTATATCAGAATCATCAAGTGAGAATCCATCAAGTTCATCTATGTCGGTATCATCAAGAGATAGATCATCATCCATATCGTCAAAGCCTGGGTCTTCTATGGAAATATCATCATCAGAATCATTATCAATTTGCATAAAATCACTATCTTCAACATCTTCAGTTTTAGTCTCTTTTCCTATACTAGAAAAAAGCTCCACTAAGTCAGTAGGTAAAAAAGGTTTTTTAAGTGTGTTATCAAAACTATCAACAGGTTCACTACCTCTTGAATAGATATACAACGATTTTTTATATTCTACTTTATTATTTAGTTCATCTAGTAATTCATCACTATATATAGTGTCATCGACAACAACAAGATCATAAATGCTTTCATTTACTTCATCTATATTAGCAGCAACATCTAAACTATCAGAAGTTTTCTGAGCACTTAGTGTCACTAATTTGTTAACTACTGGATTATCGTTTAAAAGTAATATTTTCACTTAAATTCCTTTAATGAAGATTTTAGCATTCTTTTTATCTATTATTGTACCCTAAAAAAACTAAAAAAACATCTCTAAATAGTTAAAAGCTTCTAACATGTGATTTTTTAGAATAAGCATTGTAGCCGTAAAAGTAGCAATTAAAACAGAAAAAGCAACCATAATTTTTATAGGAAAACCAATTACAAGAAGGTTAAATTGTGGCATTGTTTTCATAAGCATACCAAATATTATATCTGCTAACCATGACAGAGCGATAATAGGAAATGCTATGGTAAAGCCAACGAGAAACATATCAGATACAGATTGCATGGTGTAGTTGAAAAACTCTTTTGTTATCATAAACCCACCCAAAGGTATATTTTTTAAAGAATCATTTATAAAAAGTAATATCCAATGGTGCATATCTATACTAAATAGTACCATTAAAGCCATCAAAGATAAAAACTGGGAGATGATAGGCATAGATACACCAGACTGAGGGTCAATTGCACTTGCCATTGAGAACCCCATCATAGCAGAGATAAGACCACCTGCAAGGGAAATAACATTAAAAGCAACTTGTAAAATTATACCTACGGCTAAACCAAATAGAAGTTCACTAAGTATGGCAACAACGATACTAGGTACAGTTATAGCAATAGCTAATGGTGGCATAGATGAGTAAAAAACTATAGTAAAGAAAAATGCCATAGCAGGTTTTAAACTAACAGGAATACTCTGATGTGCAAAAATTGGTGTTGCCATAAAAAGGGCAGTAAATCGAAAAAATAAAAGTATAAAACCAACTATGTAAGTATCTGTAAAAACTCCTGCCCAGTTCATAGTAGTTATTTTATTTGAATAAGTTGTTTATTTTCTAATCTAAAAACTTTTTTACATCTATGTGCTAAAGTTTCATCATGTGTTACTAGAATTAGACCAGCATTATTTTGTTCAATATATTCAAAAAATAGATCCATAACAGTTGATGCTGTTTTTTTATCTAAGTTCCCTGTTGGTTCATCTGCGAAAATGATTTTAGGTTGTTTAGTTAGAACTCTTGCTATTGACACTCTTTGTTGTTGACCACCAGATAGTTCAGTTACTTTTTGGTTTATGGAATCTAAAATATCTAATCTTTTTATTAGTTTATTATCTATCTCTTTTTGAGATAAGATAGCTGCTAATTCTAAGTTTTCATAAGCACTAAACCCTTTAAAAAGGTAGTGAGATTGAAAAACTAAACCTAAATCATCTCTTTTAATTTGTGCTAATTTTTTCTGATTTAGTGCTGAAATATCTTTATCAAATAAAGAAACTTCACCCTTATCAGCTTTTAGTAGTGTAGATAAAATATGTAAAAGTGTTGATTTACCACTCCCACTTATACCTATAATTGCTATAGATTCTTTTTGATTTAATTCTAAAGATATATCATTAAATAGTTCATATTCAAAAGTGTGTGATAGTTTTTTTGCAGATAATAATTTCATAAAGAGATTATAGTAAAATAGTATTTAATTGATGTTAAATCTCTTTAGCACCTTTGGCTAATTTAGCCCAAGATGATGTTGCATCTGCATCTATAGATTCTTGGTAGGCAACTCTTGCTTCATCTTCTCTCCATAGTTTTGTGTAGATATTTCCTAAAAGATATTTTTGTCTTGCTCTCTCTTTTGGTGTTAGTTTTATATTGTCTAATGCTTTAACTATTTTTAGGGCATCTTCAAACTGTTCATTATTTACATAAGCTTGATATAGTGTAAACTCAACATAAGGGCTTTGTGCATAAGATGATGATTTTTGTTGCATTTTTATAACTTGTGATGCAAATTTTATAAGCATATTGTTATCTCTTTTATCTTGAGCTACTGCTATCATATTTACAAATCTATCAATATCTTTATATGATAAACCAAATTTATCTTCTATATCTAAAATAGATTTTAGCATCATATTTTTGTTTTCTAGTCTTTGGTAAGTATCAAAAATATATCTATAAATATTTTTATATTGGCTATCTTTATCATCTTCTATTAGTGATACTAACTCTTTAGATGCTTCTAAAATTTCACTATAGTTTCCAGTTTCAAAATCAACTTTTATATATCTATAAAGCCATTTTTTTCTGAACTCTAAATCATCAGATTTTAGATTCCTAGTTGCTATTTTTTTAGATAATGCAAAATCTCCACCCATCATGGCACACTCATAGATTCCATCATCCCATTTATTTGATAGAGTTATATTGTATTCAGCAGATATTTTTATAACATTTTCACACTCTTTTTTCTTTAGTGCCTCTTTCATTGTACCTATGGCAGATGTTGTTATAATGTTCTTTGTATCTGAATATTTTTCATTATCAAGTGCTAAAATAGAATCTTTAAAATCAAGTACATCTGAATATTTTTTATTTTCTGATAGTAATTTTGCTTTTTCATAGATAGCTCTTTCCCCTATAGAATCATTTTCATAAGTTTTTATCAGTTCATCATATTCAGCTAGTTTTGTAGATAAATTACTATCTGTAGTATCAAAAAACAGGGCATCTTTGGCTACTTGAAGTTCCTCCTCATAGTAGCCATATTGATACATAGCTAAATACGAGTTTATAGTGTCTAATGCTTCTTGTTTTTTATCTGTTTTACTTAACCAAATAGCTTTATCGTATAGTAGTTTTTCGTGATCATCATGTTTTTTATCTATCTTAATTAGTAGGGCATTAGCTATAGCTGCTGCTGTTTTAAAGTCTTCCTCTTCAGCAAAACCATACATCATCTCTTTAGATTTTTTATATTCATTCATAAAAAATGTTGGTTTAGCTTTTACTATCATCATAGCAAATTTAGCAGCCTCTTTTTTATACCCAGATAAAAGTTTAAACTCTGCTAATCTATAAGCAGCAGTTGAAGCTACATCAATATTATTAGATTCAAGTAAGGCTTTGTTATAAAAAGATAGAGCTTTTTCTGTATTACCAGAATCAACTAACATCTCACCTTTGTAAATATAAGACCATTTTGTATAGATAGAATCTTGATGTTCATCAAAGATTCTATCAAAGAAATAATCAGCATCAACATTTAACCCAATTTTTGAATAACTATTTGCTATAAGTGATAAAACTTCAGGTATATTTTCATCAGATGAGTATTCTCTAATATATATTTTTGCTAACTCTATAATCTCATCATAATTTTTCATCTTTGCATAAACTCTAATTTTATAAAATAAAAATTCTGAATTAAATAAAGAATTTGGATATTTTAAAGTTATCTCATTAATAAGTGCTAAACATTTTTCATACTCTTTAGCTACATATAGTTTTTTTATTTTAAGATAATCAGATACATCTTGAACCTCTTTTATATAAACAGGGTTCCCTTTTAAATCTAGCCCACCAACATAAGGGAGATTTTTTTTCTTTAACATAAAAGGAAAGTTGATTCCTATCTCTGGATCTTTCTCTTGTTTAATATAAGGAAGTTTCTCTTTGTACCCAACAATCATCCAATGTGCAGATGATTTAACATGGGCATTAAAAACAGTATCGTCTTTAGTGAAATTAAATATTATCGGAAAAAGTTTTATTTTCTGAATCGGTTTAATCACAATAAAAAAGGTATTTTTTCTAGTTAGAGATTTGATTTTAAAAAAATCATTTTGTAGGTTTGAAAATTTTGTAGCTGGTTGTTTTGTAAATGCACAAATAATTTTTGTTGTAACTTCAAAATCATTTTTTATCTCATTACAAGAAAATTTATTAGTATCTTTTATATGTAAAGTGGAATATTTAGAAGAATCTTCTTTTGCACTAGAGAGTGAAATCTCAAGTGCAAAAATGTTTAAAGAGAATAGGGCTAAGAGTAAATATTTAAACAATTTCTCTTTCCCTATTTAGTTTTGAATTAATATCCGCTGTTATAAACAAAAGCAGTTATGAACTCTAAAAGAGGGTTTAGGGCAATAAATGCAAAAATAGTCCCAACAGCTGCAAAACCAATTATTGATTTAAGAGCTAAAGTAGCATTTGCAACATAAACTTCTCCATCAGCACCAACAATAGGCTCTTTCATAAACATATAAACGATAAGTTTAAGATAGTAATAACCAGCTATAGCAGAGTTTAGTGCCATAATTAAAGCAAGAACAGTATATCCACCAGTAACAGCTGAACTAATTAGATATAATTTACCCCAAAATAGTGCAAATGGAGGTACACCTGCCAAACTTAACATAAATAAACCCATAATTGTAGCTGCTACAGGAGCAGTTTTAATCATACCAGCAAACTTATCATAACTATGGTCTGATTGTTGATGAGATGGAAGATGTTTCTGACGAGAGATCCATAACATACTAAATGAACCAAGGTTAGTAAAACTAAATAAAACCCAGTATAAAAATAGTGCAGAGTTTGATTGAGTAGTACCAATTAAAACAGCAGCCATAACAAAACCTGCATGAGAGATTGAACTATAAGCTAACATTCTTTTAACATCAGTTTGAACTAATGCCCAAATATTTGCCATTGTCATTGTTAATATAACAATTATGTAAAGTATAACTTCTAACCAAACAACACCACTATGGATTAAGAATTCAAATAGTCTCATAATTACAACAAAAGCTGCAATTTTTGGAACAATTGACATAAAACCAGCCATAGAAGCTGAAGCACCCTCATAAACATCAGGAGCCCAAGTGTGGAATGGAACTAAAGAAACTTTAAATCCAAGTGAAGCTAACATAAATACAGTACCAATAAGAACATAACCAATATCAGCATAATTATTTGCTGCTAATACTGTTGCCATTTGGTTAATTTCAACTGTTCCAGTAAGTGCATAAAACACCATTGATCCAAAAGAGTAAAAACCAGCTGCTAAAGCACCCATTGTAAAGTATTTTACAGCTGCTTCAAAAGATTTATCACGGTTATGCATAGCGATTAAAGTATAAAGTGCTAAAGAAGCAGTCTCTAAACCAACAAAGATAAGGATTAAGTTATCTGTTGCTACCATAAATTGGAAACCAGCAGTCATAAATAGGAAAAGTGCGAAAAATTCAGGGTATGAAAATTCGTGGAATCTTTTTGAAGTTAATGATAATGGGATAAATAGCATTGAAGCACCAACTATAATAAATTGAGCTAAAATTGCTATACCATCTATTAGCATAACATCAAAAATACCAGTTACTGTACCATCTTGTGAAAAGATTCCAGCAGCACCAAATAGTGAACTAAAATCCATACCTAGGAAAAGAAGACTTAACATTACATATAGTGATTTATCTAAACCACCTTTAATCATATCAATAACTAAGATTAATAACGCACCAACTATTGGAATTAGCATTGGTGCTAGAGTCATTAAATTTAATGACTCTAAAGATATATTTATAGGCTCTAACATTAGTGTGCCTCCTGTGTAGAAGTTCCACCTTTTATAAGGGTAGGAATTCTTTCTTTAGCTTCATCTGTAACAGATTTATCATGCATTAATTGAATAACAGATTCAACACTGTTATTAATTGGTCCTAATACAGGTTTAGGATAAATTCCTAACCAAACTGTAATTACAACTAATGGTAATAAAGCAACAAGTTCTCTTTTATTTACATCTGGAAGATTTCTATTTTCCTCTTTTGTAACTTCACCAAAAAACATTTTTTTGTAAGCAGCTAACATATAGATAGCACCAACAATAATTGCTATACCAGCTAAAAGAGTTAATGTATGTGATTGTTCATAAAATCCTAAAAGACTTAAAAATTCACCAACAAAATTAATTGTTAAAGGAAGACCAACTGAAGCCATCATCATAATTCCAAAAATAGTTGCATATCTAGGCATAACTTGTGCTAAACCACCAAATTGATCCATCATTTTAGTATGTCTTCTATCGTAGATAACACCAACAAGTAAGAATAATGCACCTGAAACAACACCGTGAGCAATCATTAAAAAGATTGAACCAGAAACACCCTCTACATTTAATGCAAAAGTACCAAGTATAATAACACCCATATGCGAAACTGATGAGTAAGCAACAACTTGTTTAACATCCTCTTGAGCATAAGCAACCATTGCAGTGTATATAATCATAATAATTGCTAAAATAGCTATTGGGAACATGAAAAATACTGAAGCATCTGGGAATAATGGTAACGAAAAACGGATAAAAGCATAAGTACCCATTTTAAGTAAAATTGCTGCAAGAATTACAGAACCGATAGTTGGTGCTTGACCGTGTGCATATGGTAACCATGTATGAAATGGAAACATCGGCACCTTAATAGCAAAACCAACAAAGAAAGCAGCAAATAACCAAAGTTGGAAAGATTGAGGAAGTATAAGTCTATACCAATCAAGGATAGCAAAACTCCATTGACCTGTTGCTTGGTAGTAAAAATATGCCATAAATAACATACCAACTAACATAACTAATGAACCAGCAAAAGTATATAAGAAAAACTTAACTGAAGCATAAATACGAAGTGGACCACCCCATGCACCAATAATGTAAAGCATAGGTACTAAAGAAAGTTCCCAAAATACATAAAATACTATTGCATCAAGAGCAGCAAAAACACCAGACATAGTCATTTGTAAAAACAGTAGTGATATAATCATATTTTTTACATTTTTAGTATCAGTTAATGAAGCGATACCAATCATTGTAAAGAATGCTGCTAAGATGATAATAAACAGAGATATACCATCTACACCTAAGATATAGTTAATTCCAAATGATGGTAATAATGGAAGTTGTTCCATAAATTGCATACCTGAAACACTATTGTCAAATGAATACCAAAGAACTAAAGATAGTAAAAACTCAATAGCAGCAACTGCTACACCATAAGCTCTAAAACTATCCTTATGAACTGCAAATCCTAGCAGTGCTGCCACTGCTGGGAAGAAAATTAAAATTGATAATATATGATCTAACATCTATTAAACTCCTAGGTTAGTATAGTTAGCTGCTAAACCAAATACAACAGCTAATGATAACAGGACAACTAAACCAGTAACCATCCATTTAAGCATAGTAGATAAATTACCACTTTGCATTGTTCTTGTTTTTTCACCAGTAGAGTAGATAATACCAGCAATTCCATCAACCGTAGCATCAACAACTTTTTGATCAATCTGTTTCCAGAAGAAAGATGATAATGCTCTATATGGTTTAACTAAAAACTCTTCATAAGCATAAGGAATATAGTATTGGTTAATAAGTAATTTATATTTAAAACTATTTTCCATAGCACTTGTTCCATCTGGAACTTTTATATCACTTGACATATATTTTTTATATGCAAAATAGATAGCACAAAGAACAAAAAGTTGTGTACCTATTGTCATAGTCCAATATGTAGCAGCTGAATGTATATGATATTCTGTATCTGGTAAAATCGCTGTAACCATTTCAAAATAATAAGGTCTAGCAAAACCAGCAATTGCTGCTAGAATAGCTAAGGGAACCATAGCTTTAATCATAAATGGATAAGCTTCATGAGGATGGAAACCAAGTGCAGTATGACGATCTTCACCATGGAAAATAAGAGCAATAATTCTAAATGAATAAAATGCAGTTAAACCAGCTGTAAATAGTAAAACACTATAAATTATAAAATGATGATTATGGAAAGCAGCTTCTAAAATAACATCTTTAGAGAAGAAACCAGCAAGTGGGAAAAGACCAGCTAAAGCAACAGATGCTAAAGTCATTAAAATCATTGTACCTTTCATTGTCTTACCAAGTCCACCCATTTTGAATGGATCAAGCTCATCACTCATAGCATGCATAACATTACCACCACCAAGGAATAATAATGCTTTAAAGAAAGCATGAGCCATAAGGTGAAATAACGCAACCCAGTAAGCACCAAGACCAGCAGCAGCAAACATATAACCTAATTGTGAAAGTGTAGAGTAAGCGATAACTCTTTTAATATCACGATTTACAAGTGCCATAGTAGCAGCAAAAATTGCAACAAATGCACCAAGTGAAGCGATAAATAATCCAACATTAGGAATTAGTGCATATAATTCATTTGATCTAACCACTAAGTAAACACCAGCAGTTACCATTGTAGCAGCATGGATAAGAGCAGAAACAGGAGTTGGACCCTCCATTGCATCAGCTAACCAAGTGTGTAATGGAAATTGTGCAGATTTACCCATAGCACCAATAAACAAGAAGATACCTATCATAGTTAAAGTACCATGATCTAATGTTTGCATAGCTTCAAAAGCACCAGCATATTGTAATGTACCTGTATTCCAAAATACTAAGAAGATACCAATAAGCATACCAAGGTCAGCAATACGGTTCATAATGAAAGCTTCATTAGCTGCCCAAGTAGCACTCTCTTTATGATACCAGAAACCAATCAATGCCCATGAACAAAGACCAACACCTTCCCAACCTATAAAAAGACCAGCAAAGTTATCACTCATAACAAGAATCATCATTGAGAAAACGAAAGCTGATAACCATACAAAGAAACGGTTAAAAGCTTTATCATGGCTCATATAACCAATAGCATAAACATGAACAACTGTTGAAACAATAGTTACAACCATCATCATAGTTACAGAGATTTGATCAACAATAAAACCAAATGGTATATAAAGATTACCAGTTTCCATCCATGTCATCATCTCAACTTGAACATGTTGACCAGAAGTAAGTACAAATACTAAAAGAACTGTACTACTAATTAGAGAAACACCAAGTAAGATACTTGGTATTATACCTGCAATAATAGTCTTCTTTTTTCTTGCAAAAATTGAAGCAAATAAAGAACCAACTAGAGGTGCAAAAAGTGCTGTATATAAAAATAATTCCATATTTTTATCCTTTCATTGTTGACATATTGTCAAGATCAATATTATTATGACGCTTGTGCCATACAATTAATAATCCAAGACCTACAGCAACTTCTGATGCAGCGATTGCAATTACAAAGAATGCAAACATTTGACCAGTTAAGTCACCATAATAATGTGAAATCGCAGCAAAACCAATGTTTACAGAGTTTAGTAAAATTTCAGTTGCGAAAAATAGCATAAGAAGATTTTTTCTTCTCATAACACCTATCAAACCTATACTAAAAAGTATCGTTGATAGTACAAGGTAGTGATTTAAGCCAATTTCCATCATGAAAGTACCTTTTTGTTTTTATCTTCTTTTAAATCTCTAACTTCTGCATCACTCATCATTGTAAGAGATAGATCCATTTTTTTACCAGCTAAAACAATTCCAGCTACCATTGCAACAAGTAACATAATCGCTGCAACTTCAAATGGGATTAAGTATTTTGTAAAAAGAACCATACCAACTTCTTGAGTATTTCCAGCACCTTCTACTATAGGGTAAAGAGCAGAGATATTATTAGTTACCATAGGAGCAGCAAAAATAATTACAATTAAAACAGCAGCTACAATACTTAATCCGTAGATAATAAGGCTATTACCTTTTTTCTCTTTTAAATCTCTAGTAGTATCAAAGAACATCATACCAAAAGCATAAAGTGCCATAACAGCACCAGAGTAAACAACGATTTGAACCGCACCTAAAAAGTCAGCACCTAGAATAAAGAAAAATGCTGATATAAAAATCATACCTGCTGCTAATGCTGTTAAAGCATATAACGCTTGAGATGTTGTTACTGTTATGAAAAACATCGCAATTGTTAAAAAAGCAAATAGG
>Ga0256827_10003136_pt1 | contig 10547 bp, 10 predicted proteins | sample CV84metaG_FD_185977 | JGI IMG/M metagenome (GOLD analysis project Ga0256827, IMG submission 185977) | Hydrothermal vent microbial communities from East Pacific Rise, Pacific Ocean - CV84 | ecosystem: Environmental > Aquatic > Marine > Hydrothermal vents | place: Pacific Ocean: East Pacific Rise...
ATAAAGTTGCATATTTTACAGCAGGCATGAGTGGTGTAGGAAAAACTGAATTGGCTATATTCCTAAAAGAACGTAATCCAAATCTTTTACATATAGATACAGATGAAATACGTGAGTTCTTTAGAGTTATTGGATATGACGGTCAGAATTCAACCCTTTATCAAAAAGTCGCAAGCAGAGGTTTTAATGAGCTTTTCAAGTTTGCATTAAAAAATAATTTCTCCTTGATAATGGACTCAAATTTTGCTAATATAGAGGTAGCTATACAAAATATTAATAGTTTACTGAAAAGAAACTATTTTGTTAATGTATTGTATCTATATGATGAACCAGATGTTTGTTATGAATATGCAACAAGAAGAGAGTTGGTTACGCATAGAAAAGTACCTAAAGATGTATTTATACGTAGCAATATAAATTCATATAAGACGGTGTTAGAAATCAAAACGTTATTTAAAGAAAAAATTATTTTAGATTTTGTGAATCTTAACAAGACCAATAGTGGTATTTATGAAAATATAGATACTGAGACATTAAAAAATTTAATAGGAGAAAACTTTGACACATAATAAAAAATTTATGCAAGATGCTATGAAGCGGGTAGAAGAACTAAAACAAGAAACCATAGAAAAATCAAAAAAAATACCAAATTCTGATGTGATTGTTGAAAAAAAGCTAAAAGAACTTTCAGAATATAGATCTACTACTAATCAAACTCAGAAATAATCCTTATACAATACAAAAATAATTTTTTTCACGTTCCACTTTTCTAAGCTGTAACGCATACATCACCCCGACCTACAAAATATTTCAACCCTTATGGCAAAAGTGTGATTGTCTTCATATTTTTTATGTGATGGGCTTGCACCCTAAGGGCATTTCCGATGGGCAAGCCAACACTAGTTCAGCATTTCAGGAAAAGAGTATTACGCCTCAAAGAGACGTAACAAGGGAAAGTTTGATTTAATCTTCAGAAGCGAAGAACTTCCATACAAGACCAGCTAAAATGGCACCTGCAATGGGAGCAACCCAAAAGACCCACACTTGACTGAGTGCCGCTGTATCTGCAAAGAGTGCTGCTGCTGTACTTCTTGCAGGGTTTACAGAAGTATTGGACACAGGGATAGTCACTAAGTGAATAAGGGTTAACCCTAAACCAATGGAAATCCCAGCAAAACCTGCTGGTGCATTTTTAGAAGTGGAACCTAGTATGATAAAGAGAAACATAAAAGTAAACACTACTTCCGTGATGAGTACTGCTGTTAAGCTATATTTTCCTGGTGAGAGTTCTCCAAAACCGTTAGAGGCAAAGCCACCTGCTTCAAATCCTGCTTGCCCTGTAGCAATAAGATAAAGTACAAAAGCGCCCACCGTACCACCAAGTACCTGTGCCACAATATAGGGGAGTAAGTCTACAGTTTCAAACTTACCTGCAGACCAAAGACCAAAAGAAACCGCAGGGTTAAAGTGACCACCAGAGATGTGCCCAACTGCGTAGATCATAGTAAGTACCGTCAAACCAAATGCAAGAGACACACCTACAAAACCTATGCCCATTTCTGGGAAACCTGCTGCAAGTACAGCAGAACCACAACCACCTAAAACCAACCAAAATGTACCAAAAAACTCAGCACCTAATTTTTTACTTAATGACATAATTATCCTTTTAAATTATAATAAATATATAAACTATAATAGGTGCATTCACACCACTCACAAATATTTTATTCACATTTCAATTCTAGCATCTATTTCTAAAGGTTTGCAAAATATAGCTAGTTGTGCAGAATCAGATTAAACCCTTTTAGCTATAATCCCACCCATGAACATCAAAAACAAAGCCGCAACTTTCTTCGCATTACTCATCATCTTACTGATGGCATTTATACTCTATTGGAGTACGACCAAACCTGTCTCTGTAGTCATACAAGCAGGACATGAAGGACGTACTACGGGTAACACAGGAGCAGAGTGTGAACTTTACCGTGAAGAGGAGTGGAACATCCTCGTAGCAGACGAGGTGGTTAAAAAGCTCAAGTCATGGAAGATAGACGTGAAGCGTATGCCTGCACGTGTCAGGTTTACCCGTGCAAAGATAGCTGTCTCCATACACTTCGATGGCGCTACCACTCCTTGTGCTTCAGGTGCGAGCATAGGTTACCCTTCTAGTGACTCTTATGACTTCGCACAACGTTGGAAAAGCCTTTATGCAGACTACTTCCCCTACAAATGGCACAAAGACAACTTCACACCAAACCTACAAAACTACTACGGCTACCAGTGGATACGAGCAGAGAAGTTCTTACTACTTGAACTAGGAGAGATTACCTGCGACAAACAAACTAAATGGCTCAAACCACGTCTTAAAAAAGTGGCACATCTTATTGCGTATGCTATTGCCACTGAATTAGGGAAAGTTGTGAAGAGACCACAACTTTAAGATATTATTCTTTTATTTTTCCCCAAAATCTTGTGTCCAGTAGTGCGTGTAGTGACTATCCGACTTTAATACATGTGCCATACCAACTTCTGCAAAGTTTGGACTCATGAGGTTGACACAATGCCCTGGACTTTTTATCCAACCATCTACTGCTTCTTGCGCTTCTTCCATTACGGTTCCAGCTGCAATGTTTTCTCCATAAGCTCTCCAGTTTTTATATCCTGCATGTTCAATTCTCTCTCCCACATCACTCCCTTTTCCGGGGTGTAAAGCTTGGGCTGCTTTATCTGAGACTTTACCTGAACCTGTATGCGAGAAGGTATTGGTCTGAGCCAAGTCGTTACTATGTTGATACGAAGCTTTATAGAGGGAATCACTCCATTTTAATGCTGCTACAGCTGGTTTTACACCATAGGTACCACAATCTTGACTTTTAGATCTTGCTTCATTAATAACATCCAAATAAAGCTGCTTTACTGCCGAGTCCAATACTGGAACCTCTGTATTGTTCTCTTCTACTATAGGTGTTGGGGTCACAGGTGTTGGAGTTACTGGTATTATATCAGTACCCGTGCTCACACATCGAATATTTGCTCCTCCACTAAAGTTGATACTATCGCCCGCGTTACCCCCATACTGTTGTGCACCTTTTTTTGTACGTACATACCCATCACTGGTGATTTCTGCTGTACATCTATCAAATGCTTGTTTGGGGACATCGCCTTGTTTATTCATATGCGTATGGAAAATTTTAGATTCTGCCGAAGTTGGAAGTCTCCATTCAGTAATGCCAGCAAATTCAAGTGACTCACATCTTTCTACTGCCCCATCTTGATCGCCATGCCCTATCTGCATATTTTGCCATACATATTTTGTGTTAGTATCTATAGCTACACCTTTTTTTCCATCAATAGAAAATCTTTTTGCTCTATTCTCAGGTACCGGATCTTTTGTAATTACTGTGTCATCTGTAACCTCAGGTGTTGGTGTTGTTACAGGTTGATTTGTCTGTGCAGGATTATGTGTTTGTACTTCATCTGCACTGCTCTCTCCACTACATGCATTTAATATTATGAGTAATACTACCGCACTTAATAATTTTATACTTATTTTCATTTTTTATTTCCTAGTTTTAAATTTTTCATTTTGTACATCTTGTACAAACGTAATGTTAGGATAAAATAATTACTTAAGAATTATAAATCATTATATTTAACTTAGTATAATAAATATTGACATTTAATCGTATTTATATTATACTTTGTTAAATAATTACTAAAGACTCCCAAAAGGATTTAACATGAAAATTACACAATCTGCCAAAGAAAAAACAAAAATTAAAATACTCCAATCTGCTGTCGATCTCATCATCGAAAAAGGGTTTGATAATGCAAGCCTTAGAGAGATGGCTAAAAATGCAGGGGTGAGTAACCCTACTATCTATAACTATTTCTCTTCTAAAGAAAAACTCCTTTATGCCTATATAGAACAAAAGCACAAAGAAGCAGTAGCAACCATACAAGAGATAGAAGACTTTCATACTTATACGTTACGTGAACAACTCCAAACACTCATAGAGACTGAACTGGAACTCTACCTAGAAGATAGAGAGTTCATCATACAGATAGCAGATATGGTCTTTCACTCTTCAGGGCTAAAGATGGGGAAACTCTATGAGACAAATGCCTTATTTATAGACACAGTGGAAGAGATGTTAAACATCTCCATAGAAGCAGAAGAGATAGCAGAACCTCCTTTTAAAGACCACTTGCCAAAACTTTTTTGGGACTACTACATCATGGTAGTAGCCTATTGGGTAAAAGATGACTCAGAAATGTTCGAGAACACCACACAGTTCATAGATCACTCTCTAGGACTAATGGAGTCAGTACTTCACTCAGACGTACTAAGTAAAGCAAGTGACTTAGGGATGTTCTTCTTTAAAACACATATGCTCTCAAGCCTACATAAATTTGCCACTAAAAAAGAGTCATTTAGCAAAATAAAACGAAAACTAGGAGAAGTTCTCCATGGATAACGCACTCCCAACAGGCAAACTCTCTCGTGGGAAAGTAGTAGGCAAAGCACTACTCAAAATAGGGGCTAAAAAAAGTAAACGCTACCTCACAGGTGGAGACAAAACCCAAAACCATGAAGATATAGCAGACATCATCTTTAATGCTCTTGGAGAGCTCAAAGGTGTATCAGTGAAGATAGCACAACAAGTAGCCCTAGGTATGCCTTTTTTACCTCCTGTGTATATGGAGAAGATAAGCAAATCGTTCAATGCTATTCCTAGCATCAACAAAGCATTGGTAAGAAAAATAATTAAGACAGAACTAGATGCCTACCCACAAGATGTGTTTGATAGTTTTAACATGGAAGCTTTTGCTGCTGCGAGTTTAGGACAAGTACATCTTGCAAGTAAACATGGTGAAGCACTCGCAGTAAAAGTACAGTATCCTGGCATCAAAAAAAGCATAGAGTCAGACATGAGCCTTATACACTTCGGACTCAAACGCTTTGCCAAAGGACAAAATGTAGACCACATCATAGGTGAGATAGAAGATAGACTTTATGAAGAAGTGGACTATGAACTCGAAGCTGAGAACTGTACCTTTTTTAGAGAAAACATGGACAATGAAAATATCATTATCCCAAAAGTCTACCCTGAACTCTCATCAGGAAAAGTACTCACTACTTCTTTTTTAGAAGGTTTGGACTTGGAGACTTACTTACTTGCAAACCCTAGCCAAAAGAACAGAGATGCCTATGCACAACTTATATTTGATAGTTTTTTTCATGCACTCTACCATCTAAAAAGTATACATGCAGACCCTAACCCTGGAAACTTTCTTTTTATGCAAGGTGGCAAGCTAGGGCTTATAGACTTTGGGTGTGTGAAGCGTGTAGAAGATAATTTCCTCACCCAATACAACCAACTACACCTCAACCTATTAAAAGAAAATGATGACCTCTCCATAGTCAAACAATACGTAACTCTAGGGATGATAGAAGAACAAAGTGAAGAGGAGATGCTGAAGTTTTACACCCAAGTCATTAAGCCTCTTGACACACTCTACAAAGAGCCACTTGTCGGTGAGAGTTACGACTTCAAAGAGAACAACGACTTTTCAAAAAGAGGTTTTGAAATGATATTTGAAGTACAACAAAAACAGTTTCACTCAGTACATAAGCTCAATGAACAGTTTTTATTTATAAACCGTACTTTGCTTGGTTACTATGCACTTTTTGAAAAGATGGGAGCGAAGATAGAAACTGGGTATGTGAAAGAAATGATGAGGACGTACAAATGACTTTTCTAACACCAAGAATCCTTTTGCCTCTTAGTTTTTTCATCTTCATAAGCTACATCATTTTCCTAGCTGACACTGCAGACTATAACTTTGCTTTTAGGCTAGTAGGACACATCCCTTATGGTGACAAAATAGCCCATGCAGGACTCTATGGCATCATGGCTCTATTACTGAACTATGGACTCAACTTTAAACAGGTAAAACATTTTGGGATTTCACTACAACGAGGAGCTTTACTTGTCTTTATTTTTGCGACCCTTGAAGAACTAACACAATACTACATCCCCTCTCGTACTTTTGACTTAGGTGACTTGTTGGCTGATTTTGTTGGGGTGGTATTGGTTTCATATTGGAAGATTAAGTAATGCCTGGATATGGACTAATACTACTTTTTGTACTTCTAGTCATATCTATAGTTATTTGGGAATTTATAAAAGAACTAAAGGAAAAATAAATGAAACACTACGACATTACCATCATAGGTGCAGGACCTTCTGGTTCTACTTTAGCACGTAAACTTCAAGATAGGTATAGTGTACTACTCGTTGACAAACGTCCTCTTGACTCTGAGCCAACGAAACTCATAAAAAACTGTGGTGGGCTCATAGCACCTGATGCACAAAAAGCACTAGCAAGCTTCGGTCTTAGCATCCCTAAAGATGTGCTGGTCTCTCCACAAATGTTTTCAGTACACACTTTAGACTTCGATAACGATATGACACAAACCTATCAAAGACACTATGTCAATGTTGACAGAGAACGTTATGACAGGTGGCTTGTATCTCTCTGCCATGAAAAGGTAGAAAAAGCCTTTTCTACCCGTTATAGAGGTGCAGTAAAGAGAAAAGACCACTATGAAGTAAACCTATTGACAAAAAAATCTAAAGAAGTTGTCACTACTGACATCATCATAGGAGCAGATGGGGCAAACTCTAAAGTAAAAAAAGAGTTGCTTGGCATACAAGAACATGAAGCCAAACGATACATAAGCATACAAGAGTGGTTCCCCAATACAAAAGGACTCAACCAATTTGTAGCTATGTTTGATGAAGAAATATCTGACTTTTACTCATGGATCATACCTAAAGATGGTGGCATCATCTTTGGCTCTGCCATAGAAGAGGGAAAAGATGCCACAACCTACCACAACTTACAAAAAGAGAAACTCAAAAAGTACGGCTATGACTTAACCCATGTGACAAAAAAAGAAGGCTGTCTCCTCTTGCGTCCCATGAGTAGTAAAGCCATCTGTTTTGGAGAAGGCAATGTGGCACTCATAGGTGAAGCCGCAGGACTAGTGAGCCCTACCTCTGCAGAGGGTATAAGCTATGCCATGTTATCGGCAGATACTTTAGGAAATGCACTGCTTGAAAACAAAGAAAACTTTTTAGCATTGTATGAAGAAAAAGCCCATTACTTAAAGAAAAATATCGCTAAAAAAATGATGAAATACCCAGTGATGTATAACAAAACGTTACGAAAAATCATTTTCAAATTGGGCATAGGAGCTATGGATATACAACCCAATATTCATACGCAAACATATGTACAGAACAAAGTAACCCCAATTATGGTAAAATATTCTCTTTAAATTTTACATTAGTTAAATAATGTATAAGGATAGTCCTATGAGACACTTTTTAACACTCAAAGATTTTAGCAAAGAAGAAATCTTAGAGATGATAACATTGGCACAGAAAATTAAAGCACAAACCAAAGAGCGTAAGTTTGTACCCTACATGGGGCATCAAACATTAGGGATGATATTTGAAAAGTCTTCGACACGTACACGTGTGAGCTTTGAAACAGGTATCTACCAGCTTGGTGGTATTGGCTTATTTCTCTCTAGTAATGACATACAGCTTGGACGTGGTGAACCTATGAAGGACACTGCACGTGTCATTAGCCGTATGGTAGACATGGTGATGATACGTACTTTTGAACACACAAAACTAGAAGAGTTTGCCAAGTACTCTAAAGTACCAGTCATTAATGGTCTTACTGACTCTTACCACCCTGTACAACTTATGACTGACTACCTAACTATGATAGAGTTTGGTAAAGACAAAAACCCAGTTGTAGCCTACGTGGGTGATGGGAATAACATGACACACTCATGGCTCATGCTTGCAGCCAAACTAGGTTTTGAACTTAGAGTAGCCACACCTAACGGATATGAATGTGATGCAACTATCGTTGCTGAAGCATTAGAGATAGCCAAAGAAAGTGGTGCTAAGATTACCTTCGGAAATGACCCTAAAGCATCTGTCACAGGATGTGATGTAGTCACGACTGATACTTGGGTCTCTATGGGACAAGAAGATGAAAAAGAAGTACGTATGAAAGCCTTCGCTGGCTACATGGTAGAAGAGACTCTTATGGCAAATGCTAAAGATGATGCTATCTTCTTACACTGTCTTCCAGCATATAGAGGCTATGAAGTGAGTGAAGAAACATTTGAGAAACATGAAAATGTTATATTTACAGAAGCAGAAAATCGACTCCATGCCCAAAAAGGTATCATGGTTTGGTTAGATGCACAACGCAACAATGAAGAGGGCAAATGAGCACTATAGATTTCGAAAAATTTAGTAAATATTCTAAACCAGGACCAAGATACACCTCTTACCCAACAGCCTTAGAGTTTAAAGATGATTTTAAATACGATGACTACATCAAATACTTAGAGACTTCTACAGAACAAATATCACTTTATGTGCATCTACCATTTTGTCGAAGTGCTTGTTACTTCTGTGGGTGTAACGTGGTCTTTACCTCTAAAGAAGAGAAGCTTAGCCAGTACATAGAGTACTTGAAAAAAGAGATAGACATCTTGGCAAAGCACATAGACACCAACCGTGAAGTGATACAGTTTCACTTTGGTGGGGGAACACCTACTTACTATAAAGCATTTGAGCTTGATGAGATAGTCACTTACATCAAAAAAGCATTTCCTAACTGGAGTAAAGAGGCAGAGATAAGCTGTGAAATAGACCCTCGCTTTTTCAATGAAGAGCAAATGAAAGTCTTTCAAAAGCATGGTTTTAACCGTATCAGTTTTGGGGTACAAGACCTTGATGACAAAGTACAAAAAGAGATACACCGTGTCCAACCTTTAGAACTTACGCAAAATGCTGTAGAACTAGCTAGAAAGTATGGGATAAACTCTATTAACACAGACTTCATCTATGGACTACCATACCAGAACCTAGAGACCTTTAAAAAAACGCTTGAACTCTCTACTGTACTCAACCCAGACAGAGTAGCTGTGTTTAACTATGCACACGTACCTTGGCTCATGAGAACACAACGTAAGTTTGATGAAACAACGCTGCCAAGCCCAGATGAAAAACTAAAAATCTTCCAGTACACTATTGACTTTTTTGAAAACAAAGGCTATAAGATGGTAGGTATGGACCATTTTGCTAAACCAGAAGATGAACTCTTCGGTGCCATAGCCAAAGGTGAGTTACATAGAAATTTCCAAGGGTACACGACTAAAGGTGGTGCAAACCTAGTTGGCATTGGTCTTACGAGCATTGGTGAAGGTGCGATGTATTATGCACAAAATACCAAAGATATGAAAGTCTATGAAGCAGCACTTGATGCAGGGAAACTCCCCTTTGAAAGAGGTGTAAACCTGAGTGATGATGACTATTTACGAAAAGCTGTTATCATGGAACTCATGGCGAACTTCTCCATAGACATGAAACGTGTAGATAAAGAACATAACATCACGTTCAGTGAATACTTTGCTGATGCACTAGAAGAGCTACAAGAATTTGTAGAAGCTGACTTAGTGACCATCACAGATGACAAGATAACAGTAAGTACTACAGGTACTCTGCTCATCAGAAACATCGCCATGCCATTTGATGCGTACATGCACCAATATGGTGGAAGTAAAAAAAGCTTTTCAAAAACCGTTTAATAAAATGAATGTGGTGGTCGGCTAAAGCCAACCCTACGTTTCAATAATACATTTGTAGGGTTGGCTTTAGCCGACCAAAATTAAGAGGATATATGAGTAAAAAAATAGAAGACATCTTCAATTTCTCAGAAACAAGTGACGACTGTATCAAATGTGGAAAATGTATTCCCGTTTGTACCATCCACCAAGTAAATCCAGATGAAACAACCTCTCCTCGTGGTTTCATAGACCTACTTGGTGCGTACCAAAGAGGCGACCTAGAACTAGATAAAAATGCAAAAAACATCTTTGAGTCTTGTTTTTTATGTACCAACTGTGTGGAGGTCTGTCCTAATTCACTAGCCACTGATATGGTTATAGAAGAAGTACGTGCAGACATTGCCGATAAGTTTGGTATCGCTTGGTTCAAGCGTGGTTTCTTTTTCCTTCTTCGCCACCGTAAAATCATGGACTTGGTCATGAAAATGGGCTTCATGTTTAAAACTTGTGCTTTAGCACAAGACTCTAAAGATAGAGGGCTTCGTGCAAGATTTGCTCTACCTATGGTTAAGAAAGGAAGACTCCTCCCTTCTATGGCTAAAGTAAGTTTTTTAAATACGTATCCAGAAGAAATACACGCACCAATACAAGAGCAAAAGAACAAACGTATTGCACTGTTTATAGGCTGTTTAGCAAACTACAACTATACAGGAATAGGTGACTCTTTAGTGGATATACTTAAAGAACTAAATATTGATATATTTATTCCTAAAGACCAACTTTGTTGTGGGGCACCTGCATACTTTACAGGAGATGTAAGTTCAGTAGAGTATATGACAAAAAAGAACATAGAGTACTTTGAAAGCTTTATGGATGACTG
>Ga0256827_10003137_pt1 | contig 10547 bp, 4 predicted proteins | sample CV84metaG_FD_185977 | JGI IMG/M metagenome (GOLD analysis project Ga0256827, IMG submission 185977) | Hydrothermal vent microbial communities from East Pacific Rise, Pacific Ocean - CV84 | ecosystem: Environmental > Aquatic > Marine > Hydrothermal vents | place: Pacific Ocean: East Pacific Rise...
AGATTTACTTAAAATCTTTAAAGAAGAATTTGAAGAATAAATATAGATTATATATATTTATACACATTTTTATTAATTGTAATAGTAACTTATGGCCAACAAAGGTATAAGATTAATTAAAGCAGCAAAGGAATTTAACGTTGGTATTTCTACCATAGTAGAGTTTCTAAGCGAAAAGGGGCATGAAGTTGAGTCTACTCCTAACACAAAATTGTCGGCAGACGTTTACGATATTCTTTTAAAAGAATATAAGTCTGATCGTGATTTGAAAAAGGAGTCAACTGAAGTTAGTTTTGGTGTGGCCAAGACTAAATTAGAAGAAGAAAAAGCTGAAGAGGTAGAAGAAGTAGAGGAAGTAGAGGAAGCTCCCAAGGAAAAAGAAATTACTATTCATGATAATATTTCAACAAAACCAAAAGAGCTTACTACTATAAAAGTAGAAAAACCAAAAGGGGCAAAGATAGTTGGTAAAATTGATTTAGATAAACCTAAAGTAAAAAAACCAGAGACTAAAGTTGATGAAAAACATAAGTCCGATAAAAAGCCTAAGGGTGAATTGCCGGATGTAGCTAAAGAAGAACCGGAAAAAGTTCAGTCAAAAAAATTGTCAAACAATCTACAAGTAAAAGATTCTATTTCTAAGAAAGAGAAAGACACAACTTCTGATGGACCAAAGGTTGTTGCTAAAATAAATTTAGATGATATTAATCAGAAGACAAGACCTGATAAAAAGTCAAAGAAAGAAATAAAAAAGGAAAAAATTCAGAAAAAAGTAGCTGAAAAAGAAATCCTTAAAAAACAAAAAGAAGTTTCTGAAAAGAAGCTTGAAAAAGAAGCCGAAAAAGAAGTGGCTGAAACAGTAAAACCTAAAGAAGACGATAATTTCATAAATACTAAATTCGAAAAATTATCAGGACCAAAAGTTATGGGTAAAATAGAATTGCCTAAAACTCCTGAGAAAAAAGACTCGAAGAAGGCAAATGAATTTAAGAAAAAGAAAAAACGAAAACGTGTTAGAAAAATAGATCCGTCTAAAGTACCTGCACCACAAAAAGGTGGCACAAATGCTAATAATAACAATAATAAGGATCGCAAAAACTTTAAAAGAAAAGATTTTAGAAAAGGAAAATATACTCCAAAAACTGAAATAAAAGAAGAAGATGTTCAGAAACAAATTAAAGATACACTAGCTCGTTTACAAAATAAAGGTAAATCTAAATCAGTACGTCACCGTAGAGATAAACGTTCTGATGTTAGACAGAAATCGCAACATAATGCTGAATTACAAGAACTTGAAAAGTCAATTCTTAAAATTACAGAGTTTGTTTCTGTTAGTGAATTAGCTTCAATGATGGATGTTAGTGCAAGTGATGTAATTACAACATGTATGAACTTAGGTCTATTTGTTTCAATAAATCAACGATTAGATGCAGAGACAATAACTCTTGTTGCTGATGAATTTAATTTTGAAATAGAATTTATTTCTGTTGATGTACAGGAAGCAATTCATGTAGAAGAAGATAAAGAAGAAGATTTAATTAAACGCCCTCCAATTGTTACTGTAATGGGACATGTCGATCATGGTAAAACTAAACTTCTTGATTATATACGAAGTGCAAATGTAATATCTGGCGAAGCAGGCGGAATTACTCAACATATTGGAGCTTATAGTGTAAAACTTAAAAATGAAGAAGTTATTACATTTTTAGATACCCCAGGACATGAAGCATTTACAGCTATGCGTGCTAGAGGTACCCAAGTAACAGATATTGCTATTATTGTAATTGCTGCTGATGATGGAATAAAACCTCAAACTATTGAGGCTATAAATCATGCTCAAGCAGCAGGTGTGCCAATAATATTTGCAATAAATAAAATTGATAAACCTACTGCTAATCCCGAGAAGATAAAAGAAGAATTAGCAAATAGAAATTTCTTAGTAGAAGATTGGGGTGGAAAATATCAATCACAAGACATTTCTGCAAAAAATGGTTTAAATATAGAAGAACTTTTAGAAAAAGTTGTTTTAGAGGCTGAAATGCTTGAGTTGAAAGCCAACCCTAATAAACCTGCAGTTGGTTCTGTTGTAGAATCATCACTTGATAAAGGTAGAGGTTATTTAGCTACAGTACTTGTTGAAGCTGGTACTCTTAAGGTTGGTGATGTCTTATTAGCAGGTAGTAATTATGGGCATGTTAAAGCTATGTTTAATGAGCGTGGTGAAAAAGTTAAGGAAGCGGGTCCTTCTATTCCTGCATTAATTCTTGGTTTAGATGGTGCACCACAAGCCGGTGATGTTTTCAATGTAATGAAAACGACTTCTGAAGCGAGAGAGATTGCTAACAAAAGATTACAATTACAACGTGAACAGAATTTACGTTCGCAAAAACATATTACACTTGATGAAATTGGAAGACGTATTGCAATTGGAAACTTCCAAGAGCTTAACGTAATTATAAAGGGTGATGTAGATGGTTCAATTGAAGCACTTACAGACTCATTACAAAAACTTTCTACAGATGAAATTATGGTTAACGTAATTCATAAGGCTGTTGGTCAGATTTCAGAATCAGATGTATTGCTTGCAACTGCTTCAGATGCTGTAATTATTGGTTTCCAAGTTCGCCCATCTGTTGCAGCTCGTAGATTAGCAGAAAAAGAAGAAGTTGAAATTAGACTTTATTCTATTATTTATGATGCAATTAACGAATTAAGAGATGCAATGGAAGGTATGCTTTCTCCAGAAATTAAAGAAACAATTATTTCTAATCTTGAGGTGCTTGAAACTTTTAAAATTACAAAAGTTGGTACTATTGCAGGTTGTATGGTTAAAGAAGGTAAAATTAAAGCAGGAGCTAAAGTACGCTTAATAAGAGATGGTATTGTTGTTTATACAGGAGAATTAGCTGCTCTTAAACGCTTTAAAGATGATGCAAAAGAAGTGGTTGCAGGACTTGAGTGTGGTGTTAGTATTAAAAACTACAACGATATTAAAGCTGGCGATACGATTGAAGCATTTATAGAAACTGAACATAAACGTACTTTATAATACGTTTATATATAAATACAAAAAGACTGTCCTTTTGAGACAGTCTTTTTGTATTTTAACGCTTATATATTCTTTTTCGTTTAACGAAATAAGGGGTTATATTTCAATAACCGAATTACCATTGTATTTATATTCTTTTGAAATATTAATTGAACTCAATTTATTATTAAACTTGTAAAATCTACAGCTACGGATATGCAATGAATTTTATGCCGATTACTAATCAAAATTGTCTATAAATTCACTTCGTTTCTTATAGTTATTTGATTATCTATCGGCAGTATATTTATATGTTGGTAGTTTTGAAATTAAATTACATTCAAATAAAGAAAAGATGTTTAATTTTTATTTATGTCATTTTGCAACAAAATTGGTATCGTAAATCACTAAAAATAATGGAGATGCCATATAAATTTTCTTACCTAATGCCATTGACTGGTAAGTAGGTAAAGTGAAGAATCTATAATATAAATAATACAATAGCTTATCAATTAACATTGTAGAAATTTAAGGAAAATAGTATGAGTTTGCCCTGCACTACTAAATCTAAAACTTGTTTTACTATTGGTTTATTGTTATTTTTGTTTTGTTTGAAGAATCCCATATTTTTTTAATTCTTTTGTCAAAATCAAAAATAATGATTCTAAGCACTTTTTTAAATTTTTACATTCGAAAGTTAATGACTGCAAAAATATCATTTTTAAATACTGAAAGTCAAGCACTGAAAGTGCCTGGCTTTCAGCTAACGAATGAGACTAATGAACTTTTAAAGGCAATCTCTCAAAGAGATTGCATCTTACACACAAACTGAAAAAACGATGTATAAAAAACTTTCAATTCTAATTTTAGTAATAATAAGCTTACAATTATTAGCACAAAATCAAATAATTAGCAAAGACATAGCTGATATTGTACAACCAAATCCCGAAGTAGAACTATTTTACGGAAATGCACAATATAGTGCCGATAAAATTGTAATTCTTCCTAATTACATTATTATTTACGATGCTTTTACAGCAACATTTCATTTACTCGATAAAGAAACTCGATTGAGTTTAGATAATTTATGTTTGTTTGATATTAAAGGTATAAAAACTCATAGGAATAGGTTTGTTGATGAAAATGGGAAAACATTTATGGTATTAAAAACACCTTTTAATGTGTCAACTTTTATGAATAAAGTAAATATATGCTCATTATCTGACAGTTCGTTTTACGGTGGTTTAATAAAAATTAAAAAGGAATATAAAACGATAAATATATTTGTGCACAATGATAGTTTAAAATTAGAATTAATTAATTTTAATTCAAGTAAAGATTTTAAACAATTAACAAAAAAACAAAAAAGGAAAGAAAACCTACGATTTAATAAATTTAGTGCTAGAATGTATAAAAATTATGTCTCAACAGATAATTATTATTATATAAATCCATTATGTCCATATAGTAATAAAAAATCAATAGAATATAAATCTGAAACAGGAATAAGCCATTCAAGAGATTCATCATTAAATTACAATTGTATTTATTATAGAAAACACGGTACTGATTCTTTTAAACTATTGTATAAAAATAGTTATGAAGATGTTTTAGCTTTAAGAAAATATAAAAAGAGTGGTTTTTGGTTTTATAATGAAATAATAACAAGTAATAATAAACTTATTTATTACTCAAATTCGTTTGATAGCTTAATAGTTTTTGATAAAAACCATAAAAGAATATTTGCTAGCACATTATATAATCCTGCAAAAAAATATTTTGAAGGGTTTGCTGATAATAACAGTGTTAAAGCTTGGGATAATTACTATTTTCATATTTATAAAGATGAATTTACCGAAAAACTATATATTATTATCCCATATAAAAATGGAGAAAATATAATTTCTGAACTAGATTTTAATTACAAAACTCAAAAACCAGAATTTAATTTCTTGCGAAAATACAAAGTAAGTAATGCAAGACATGAAATAGTAACAATAAACAAGGGCATTTTATATTTATCAACCACAAATAGTTTGGTTGGTAATAATTATGTTTACCAATACGATTTATATAAAGGTTTAAAAAATAAAGATAAGCTGTTAAAAATAAATTTTTATGCAGTAAATAAAATCAAACATAAAAGTAATAGTAAATACAATTGGGTAACTAGTCTTAATAAGTATAACAAACCAGAACCTTTAAGTAAAAAAGAAATTAAAAAATATTTTGGAAAAATTAAAAAAGATACAATACTATACAATCAATCAACACAACTAAACACAATTAAATCGGTAATAAAAAGCATAATAAATGATAGTATTACTTACGCATTTTCTCAACTATTTATGTATAAAGGCATAATAAGGCTAGAAATAGAAGACGATATTAAAGCTAAAAACTATATGTACTTTAAAGATATTATTGAAGATATGAACAAGGAAAAAGCTTTAAATGATTTTAATTATATTATTGAAAACTGGGACGAATCAGAAAAAGAATTATATAATCACAAAAAAATAGCAATAAAAATGCCAAATGGTATGTTTTTTTATATGTATAAGAAAGATGATTATTGGTATTTAGATAGCGTAATACGTACTATTAAATACGAAGATGAAGTAAACTAATAATAAGAACACCTTCTGGTTCATTCTTTTATATATTTAAAATAAAAGCGTTATGATATATCGATTCTTCAGTTCAAATAATTCAACAATAAAAGTTGATATTTTTTTGCGAAAATAAAAAAAGAATTTACTTTTGTGGTGTATTAGTGTATTAATACACTAATTTTTTATAAAGTATAACTATTAATTATTAAAAAAATGAAAAGAACAATTTTAATTTTTGTGATTCTAGGAATTATAAAAATTACGACGGCTCAAGAAACAGAGATTAGTAAAAAACTTGGTATTGGTTTTCAAATAAATCAATATCAAAAAGATTTTGGATTGGGTTTAAACCTTACAAGCCCTTATTTTGCAAATAATAAAATTGCATTTAGGCTACGAGGAAATTTAATGTTTAATGAGTACGTTAAAAACGCTGAAACCATTTGGGAACCTTATTCAAATCTATGTTTTGGTATGGTAGGAAGTAATAAAATAATAAATAATTTCCTAAGATTATATGGTGAAGGAGGATTAATAACCTTATTTCCAACAAATAATATATCGTCAGATAATTATGTACTTGGAGGCTACGGATTATTTGGTTTTGAGTTCTATTTTGAAAACAACACAAATTATTTTATCGAAATTGGAGGTGTAGGCACAGGTGCAATAGCTGATAAACAAGTTAATAAACCAATTTATTCAAATGGTTTACTAATAAATTGTGGTTTTAGAATTCAAGTAAAATAATAATATATAAAAGAAGCTATCCCTTTTAGGGGATAGTATCTTTAAAACATAATAAAGAATATTTTAAAAGAGTGTATCTAAAAAAAAGTAAAAATAAAATGTAATTTTTGTAACCAAATTGTGTTATATAATAAAACAAGATGCTATAGTATCTTTAAAACATTACAAGAGAAGAAATAAACTTATAAAGATACAATCTATACAACAGATTGCATCATACAAACAAACCGAAAAAACAATGTATAAAAAACTTTCAATTTTAATTTTAGCAATTATTAGTTTACAGCTTACAGCCCAAGAAATAGAACCTCCAATTGCTGCACGTAAAGATTATGTGAGAATTTTACATAACGATACAGTACACGATTATTACTACTGGATGAAAGATAAAAAACAGGCGGAATTTATGAATTACCTGTATGCAGAAAATGGTTATGCTGATAGAATAATGCGTCCTACATTACTCTTAAGAAAGAAAATATATGAAGAACTACGTGGATGGCATAAGGAAACATATAGTAGTACTCCTATAAAAATTGATAACTATTATTATTACACACGTTATATTGAAAATCAAAATTACGCACTATATTGTCGTAAAAAGGATAGTTTAACAGCACCGGAAGAGGTTTATTTGAATGGAAATGAGTTAGCAAAAGATTTTATGTCGTTTAATTTAACGTTCATTAGACGTAGTCCCGACCATAAACGAATTGTTTATGGAGTTGACCAAAAAGGAAATAATGTTTCTATGATGTTTTTCAAAGATTTAGAAAAAGATACTACTTACGAAAAATATTTAAAAAGAGTGTCGAAACCAGTATGGGCAAACGATAATAAAACAATATATTTCTCAGTTCCTGAAGATACTACACATCGTACAAGTAAAGTTTACAAACTTGTATGGGATGGCGATAGTATTTCCGATGCATCAATGGTTTTATATGAACCAAATAATACATTTGATTTAGTATTAGGTAAAACCACATCAGAAGAGTATATTAAAATTTCTTCAGAAGAAACAACGCAAAATAAAATATGGTATTTAAAAGCTGATGGGAAAGATACACCTAAACTATTTCAAGGTTTAAAACCTAACTTAAAATATAATTTTAATCATTATAAAAACGATAGTGTTTTTTATATAAGAATGGAAAATGATAGCTGTTTAAACGGACAAATAATGACCTGTCAAATAAACTCTACATCAATTAATAATTGGAAAATTTTTATTCCTCACAGAAAAAAAGTTACATTAAATAATTTAAGTAAAATCGGAGATATTTTTATTGTTTACGAAGAAGAAAATATGATTAGTCGTGCCCGAATAATAAATTGGAAAACAGGCGAAGACTCAATTTTTCATAAAAACACATTTTTAGAAAGTATTACCGTAGGGCGAAAAGAAAAAGGTAACGACACTATACTTTCTGTCTATAAAAACAGTTTAGTTGCACCTTGGGAAAAGTACGAATTTAATGTACATACTAAAGAAATGAAACTTGTTGAAAAAGACACACTTTTAAAAGAATATAATCCTGAGTTATACGATGCAAAACGTGTATATGCTACGGCAAGCGATGGTACTAAAATACCAATCACATTAATGTACAAGAAAGGAACTGAATTAAAGTCTGCACCTTTATTACTAAGTGGGTACGGCTCTTACGGTGCTACTATAACACCGGGTTTTTCAGTATCAAATTTAAGTTATTTTGACCGAGGGTTTATTCAGGCTTGGGCACATATTCGAGGTGGTGGCGATTTAGGCAAACAATGGTATTTAGATGGTAAAATGTTAAAAAAGAAAAATACATTTACCGATTTTATTGCTTGTGCCGAAATGCTTATCGACAGTGGTTATACATCAAAAGAACAACTTGTAATAAATGGGGGCTCGGCAGGTGGTTTACTAATGGGTGCAGTAACAAATATGCGACCTGATTTATTTAAATGTGTTGTTGCCGAAATGCCCTTTGTTGATGTAGTTACAACCATGTTAGATACAACAATTCCGCTTACAACCTTTGAATATAAAGAGTGGGGAAATCCTAATATTAAAAAGTATTACGATTATATGAAATCATATTCACCTGTTGATAATGTTACAGCAAAAGATTATCCAACAATGCTTGTAACATCTGGTTTTAACGATGGCAATGTTGGGGTACATGAACCTGCAAAATGGGTTGCAAAACTCCGTTATTTAAAAACCGATACAAACTTAATACTGTTTAAAACAAATATGAATGCAGGACACGGAGGTGCATCCGGAAGATATGATGCCTGGGACGAAGCTTCGTTTAAAATTGCATTTATTATGAAAACGCTTGGTATTAAAGAAGAATACCTTACAATAAAAGGAAAAGTATTGGACCAAAATGGCGAAATACTTCCGTTTGTAAATATTTATGTAAAAGGTACATCGCAAGGTACAACAAGTAATTTCGATGGTGAGTTTTCGCTCGATTTACAAAAAGGAATATCGCAAACAATAGTATTTCAATATGTTGGATTTAAAAAAGTAGAAATACCTATTGATATAAAAACAAATACAAGCAATTTAATTGTAAAAATGAAAACCGATGCTACAATGCTCGGACAAGTTACCGTAACTGCCGATGGTCGCGACCCGGCTTACGGAATAATAAAACAAGCACAGAAAACAAGAAAAAAACACGCAAACCAATTAAAAGAATACAGCGTTGATATATACATAAAAAGTGTTGATCGTTTAAACGAAATACCTAAGAAACTTCCAAAATTTATGCTAAAACTAGAATTACCTGATTCAAATGATTTAGGTTTATTGGGGTTGTCTGAATCGGTTGCAAAATACTATTATAAAGCACCCGACGATTATAAAGAACAAATGATAGCTTCAAAAGTTGCAGGTACAAATCGTGGTTATAGCTGGAACAGAGCAAGAGATGTAATGGTTAATTTTTATCAAAATAATATACCAATGGGTTGGTTTGGAGAGCGTGGTTTTATATCGCCAATAGCATCATCAGCAATGATGTACTACAAATATAAACTTGTTGGTATTGACGTAGATAATGGTAAAACTATTTATAAAATTCAGGTTATCCCTCGACGTAAGCACGATCCTGTTTTTAAAGGTTATGTTTATATTGTTGATGGCGATTGGAGTTTTTACACAATTGACCTTGTACTTACCAAAGATGCTAATATTAAAATGATTGATAGTTTAGAAATTAAGCAAACACATATTCCCCTTAACGATAGTATTTGGATGCCATTTACAATTCAGTTTAAACAACATTTTAAAATATTTGGTTTTGGAGGTTATACAAATTCGGTAGGTACTTTTAGTAACTATAATATAAATCCAAATTTTGATAAAAAGTTTTTTGGAAACGAAATATTCCGCATTGAGGAAAAAGCAAACAAACAAGACACTGTATATTGGGACAAGAGTCGTTATATAAAACTTACTAATGAAGAAAATAAATATTACAGTAAAGAAGACAGTTTGTTACAACGGAGGAAAGACCCTGTTTATTTAGATTCTCTTAGAAAAGCTAATAACAAATTTAAATGGACAAGTGTTTGGTGGAATAAATACAGTTATAAAAACTATTCAAAATATTATAGTTGGTATATTGGTAGTTTAATATCAATAAACAGTGTTTACTATAATACTGTTGAGGGACTTGTTATAAAAGCTTCAGGAGGTTTTGCTCTTTACGATAAAGAAGAACAAAAAGAAGAACCAAATATGTGGTTTTGGAATGGCAAAACTAAAATAATGCCAACAATAAAATATAGTATTACAAATAACGAAGTTTACGGAAAAGTAACAATATATAACAAACATATTAGTGGTTCAATAGGTAGAGATGTTGAAAATATATCAAACACAAACCGCTTAGATAATACTATTTACACATTATTATTAAAAGAAAATTTGTCGAAATTATACAAAAAAGATTTTATAAATATTTGGAGTTGGCATAGAATAGCACGAGGTTTAACAGGTGGTATTGGGCTTAAATACGAAAGTCGTTACCCGATGGTAAATAATGCAGATTTCTCGTTTTACGACTATTTTAAAATGCCAGACAAAGAGTTTATATCAAATAATCCTCAAAATCCTGATGATGATTCTCCTGCCTTTAAGCAACATGATA
>Ga0256827_10003139_pt1 | contig 10541 bp, 5 predicted proteins | sample CV84metaG_FD_185977 | JGI IMG/M metagenome (GOLD analysis project Ga0256827, IMG submission 185977) | Hydrothermal vent microbial communities from East Pacific Rise, Pacific Ocean - CV84 | ecosystem: Environmental > Aquatic > Marine > Hydrothermal vents | place: Pacific Ocean: East Pacific Rise...
CTCTACACGATGAATTTGTAAGATGCACAAGTAAAGAGCGATATAGGAGTACTTTTGAGAGTAGTTTAACCTATACAGAACAGGAGATGAAACCTTGTATTGCAATAGCTACTTATGAGATAAAACTCCCAAATAATGGTAAAGCACTTTTTGAGTGGGCAGAGGAGTTACATAACTGTATGGCAGGCTATTTTGAGAGTATAAAAAATAGTGAAATAGCAATTTACGGATTTTTTGAAGAAGAGACTTTACTTTTTGCAGTAGAAATATCCGACAATGAGCTTGTGCAAGCTAGTGGAAAATACAATACAAGGTTAACTACACAAGAAGAAAAGGCACTCTACAAGTGGTTTAAACTGTTTTTTGATACAAAACCAATATAAATATTATCAAATGATAATTAAGATAAGATACTTATAATTAAAAGGACAAATTTGAAACAAAACCTTTACATAACATACTCAAACCAAAAAGTAAGAGATTTAAAACTTCAAGGGGTGTTACAGCCTTTTGATAAAGTGATTACTCTCAATAGTTTAGTATTGGAACTTTTTGAGAGTAGACATTTTGAAATTATCATCGATGAAATGATTGCTTCAGCGATTGTGTATAAAATTATTCAGACACATAGTGTAAAATATTTTTCTTACCTTAGTGAAGATGCGGTAAGTTTAAAGACTATTTATAACTTTATACTTAAGTGTAAAAGAAATGGTGTCTCTTTTGAGACTCTGTTAAGTGGTGAAAAATTAGTTGCCATTTTAGAGATAGATAAGGCTTACCAAAAGTACAAAAAAGCCAATAACTTAGTAGATATTGCAGATGTAGAACAAGTTGTACTAGAGAGTTGGGAGAGCTACTTTAAGAACAACTACAATGAGATATATGTAGATACATTTGTGGTAGAAGATATTAGCTATGTTCAATCTAAGATACAACAAAATATTTTAGATAAATTACTGCAATACAAGTGCATAAAGAAACATACAGAGACTTTTAGCAAAGCAAAAACCATACAACCATCAAATGAAGTGTTTGACAACATAGATGAGGTGCAAACAGCCATAAGAATTGCAAGAAAACTCCTCGAAGATGGAGAAGATGCAAGTGAGATACTTATAGTTGCATCAGATATACAAGAGTATGCACCACTCTATAAGCTTTTTTTAGCTGAGTATGAGATGAAGGGTTTTAGCTCGGTTGGTACTCCCTTAAGCTCTTTTTATGGCACTCAAAACCACCAAGTAGAAATAGCTCTCAATAGTTACAAAGCAGAAGTAGCCTCTTTGAGTGCACTCTATAAAAAGTTAGGGCTTACTCTTAGTGAAACAACAAAAGAAAATCTCAAAAAATCAATAACACTCTTAGATGAAAAAATAGGTATAGAAATAACTGAACCAAATCAAATAGTCGGACTAAGTAGAAGGTATAAGCATATTGTCTTTATTGGTACAGACATAAACCACTTTCCTCCAAAAGCAAATGACAACTTCTTGTATAGTTATGAAGATGAGTTAAAGTACTTCTGTGCCAACAACTACTTTACAAGCTCTCAAACACAGTTAAATGAACTGAAAAGACTGAGTGATAATCTCTATGTTGTAACAGCTTCATACAGTGGAAAAAGAGAGCTAAGTGCATCTGTTTTAATTGGTAGTGAGTTTGATGAGATCATAGACATTAGTAACATAAAAAGTATGACGCAATTAGCACTTGAGAACACAACACAAGCTCCTAACGTGGATACGGCTACTTACTATGAAAGTATAAGCTCTAAGGTATTTAGCAGTTATGATGGAGAGGGTGTTAAAGGCTTGAGTGCTTCGCACCTCTCCGCTTCTCAAATAAACAAGTACATCTCTTGTCCTTTAGCATACCTCTACTCAAACAGAGTAAAACTGAGAGCTCCAAAGCAAGATGAAGAGGGGTTTGATGTGATGGAGCAGGGAAGTTTGATGCACCTCTGTTATGAACTCTTTGGAAAGTACATAAAAGAGAACTCTCTAAAAACTACAGACAGGGATGAGCTATGCACATTGATGTTTGACATATCTCTTGAGGCATATGAAAAGAGTCTCAAAAATAGAGGGGATGAAAATATACACCATAAAATCTTCTTAACCACGTTACAAGCAGGATTGCAAGATGAGAGGGAAGCAGGGCTTTTGGCAAAATTTGTGGACTACTACAGAGAAAAAGCTAATGAGTTTGAGTTCTTTAAAAACACAGAGTTTGAAAAAGAGTTTGCACTCGACAGTGAGCTAAAACCTTATGAACTAAAAAATAAAGAGGATGAAAACTACTTTATAAAGGGCTACATTGATAGGTTTGATAACCTAGAGAGTCATATAAACATTATAGATTATAAATCTAAAAAGATAGCTGCAAAGTCAGGAAAACACAAAGAGACTCAAGAGAAGATAGATGAATTAAAAGATATTCAGTTGGCACTCTATATGTTGTATGCAAAACAAAAACATATAAATAAAGAGTACTACTCATCTATGCTTAGTTTCAAAGGAGAGAGTAGGGCTGCTCATTTTGGAGAGTTACTTGATAATAAGTTTAATGATGACTATGAAGCTAAAGTAAAAAAGATTGTTTTTGATACAAAAGATGGCATAGAAAATGGTAAGTTTGGGTTTAATAATGGTGATGTGAAAGTTTGTGAGTGGTGTGAGATTAAAAATATTTGTCATGAGAGTGTTTTAAATAAAAGTAAAAAGGTGCAAAGATGAACAAAAATATAAAAAAAGAGTGTCCAAAAAATAAGGAAACTTTACAAATGATATGTGAGGTTAAGAAATTATATAAAGAGGATTTTAAAGATTGGGAAGCTTGTTATAAAGAGTTAGTTAAAGCTGTTTTTAAAGAAGAAGAAGAATCAAAATATACAAAAAAAGAATTTTTAGATTGGTTAGATGACGATTTTATAAAACAATACCCTATATTTAAGTATTTTAAAGATAAACCATCAAATGTATTTTCATTTATAGTTATGTTTAATAAGTATGGTGTCAAAAGTAGGCAAGAAATAGCAAAAAAAATTTTGAACGAAGAATGTAATACTGACTTTTATGGAGTACCTTCTGGGCAACAAGGGATGTCATATAATACTTTTGAAAAAATATCTGACAATGATGATTACTTAAATGAACTTGCTTGGAAATTAATTCATAGTGAAGATAAAGTGGGTAATCAAAAAACCTTATCAGATACTTTTAAAAATGTATTTTATATATTGGCTCCAAAAAGATACTATCCATCAGATAAAAATACAAAAGCTATTTTGATGGAAATAGGTAAAAAAGCTGAGCCTTTATCTATTGAAATAACGGAAGGAGACTATTTTTCAAGAGCTTTAAGTTTTGTTGCTCCATTAGAAGAGAATCAAGTAGATAACATCTTAAACAAATTTATAAATAATAATGAAAAAAAACCTAAAAATATCATCTTAACGGGTATTCCTGGAACTGGTAAGACTTATGCTGTTGAAGAGTATTTGAAAAAGAATAAAGATACTTTAGGTGGATATGAATTTGTACAATTTCATCCTAGTTATGATTATGAGGATTTTATAGAAGGGTTTAAACCTGTTGCATCGACAAATGGAAATATAGAGTTTAAACTTGTGAATGGAATTTTTAAGGAGTTATGTCAAAAAGCTTGTAAGAATAGCACCCAGACTTATATAATGGTCATAGATGAGATAAATAGAGCAAATTTATCAAGAGTTTTTGGAGAGTTGCTTTACTGTTTGGAGTATCGAGATAAGTTTGTAAGTACAAAAATGACAACTTATATACAGAGTTTAGAAAAAGAAGAGCAAAGACTATACTCAGTTTCACAAGAGACGACAAATATAGGAAAATTTGCAATACCAAGTAATGTAATCATTTTAGGAACAATGAATGAAGTGGATAGAAGTATAGATGCTTTTGATTTGGCACTTAGAAGAAGATTTATTTGGGAAGAGATAGGATTTAGTGAGAAAGCTCTTAGACTTTATAAAGAGTTTTTTTCAAAAAAATTTCAAAAAAATATTGAAGATTTACTCAAAAAAGCTAAAAAATTAAACAAAGAGTTAAATGCTGATATAGGTGTTAATTATCAGTTAGGACATACCTATTTTTATAAAGTAGTAGATTATTTTGATGAGAAAGAAGATAATTATGATGATGCATTATGTAATTTATGGGAGTATCATCTAAAGTCTATTGTAAAAGAGTATCTTAAAATAAAACATGGTGAAGATGGTTTGGAAGATAAACTCGAAAAGTATAAAGAAATAGTAGTTGGTGAAAATAATAACTGTGGCAAATAGAATTGCATTAAAAGATTACTCTTTTATAACTGTTGAAAATAAAAAACTTTATAAGTTAGTAAAAAATGGTGCTAACTTACTTTTGGATACATCTATATGTGAGGTAGTATCGGATAAAAAAGAGACAAAACCTATCTTGGAGATAAAAAACTCTTCTGTTGAGAATGAGGTTATAATCACTACTTTTGGTTATGTAGGTAGATTTAGTTATGCAGGTGTAACTTTTGATATAACTTATCGTTTTGGAGAAAAACTACTTGATAGAATGATAAGTGCAGTCAATGACTTTGATGTAGATGTTTTGGAGTATGAGGCAAAATCTTCAAAAAAACAGAGCGATAATCTTGCTATGAAAATACTATATCTAAATTTTATATTCAAACTCAAAAAACTCTCTATTATGGGAGTTCCAAAAAGTTATGAAAAGATAGAACATCATGATACTAAACTAAGAGGACAAATTGATATAAATAGGTTTATGCAAAAAGATATCCCATTTAATGGAAAAATAGCATCAACCTCTTATGAACAAGTATATGTTCAAGAGATAGTAGATGTTTTGTATAGTGCATTGCAAATTGTAGAGAAAAATGGACTCAAAGAGTTAATAACTAGAAAGTTATTTCAGATAAGAAATCTCATATATAACCATTCAACTCAAGTATTTGTAAATGGTGGAGTTATAGAAAAGGCACTGCATCATAAATCTATACAAAATAGTCTCTACAAAGAGTTCAAACCAGTGTTAGAAATTGCAAGTTATATCATCAGCTATGAAAATAAGTTTGAATATAAAGCAAACAATACTTTAAATGGATTAATCCTAGATGTTTCACTTCTATGGGAGAGTTATCTCTATAAGTTACTAAAAGAAGCATTTGAAAAAGATGAATGGGTTGTTTTACATGAAGATACAAATGAATTGTATAAAGAACAGTTTTATAAAAGAACTATAAAGCCAGATATTGTCATTAAAAATGAGACTTCTAAAGAGATATTAGTTTTCGATGCTAAGTCAAAAAGTATGAAATTTACACAAGGTTTAGGTGATGGTAGTTATGGTGACTTAGATAGAAGTGATTTTTTTCAGATTAATACATATATGACTTATTATGATAAGAAAGGTAAAGAAGTTATTGCAGGTGGTCTTTTATACCCAATAGAGGGTTCTTTTGAAATTGAGAAAAGTCATTCAGATGACTGGTTTGATTCTCCTAACACAAAATTTATTGTTGATGGGATTGATTTGTCTTTAAAAAAAGATAGTGAAGATAAAGAGATAAGTTTAACATTAAAAAATATTCAAGAGAGAGAAGATGCTTTTATAGAAAGACTAAAGACTTTAATCATATCAAATAATGATGCGAATAGATAGTTTAATCGTATCATTCTTATAAAAATTTATAGAAGTGAGAAAGTAATATGAGCCTAAACAAATTTACAATCCAAAAAAGCTTTGCCATAAGTGCAGGGGCAGGAAGTGGTAAGACATATACACTGAGTAGAAGGTACATAAATGCACTTTTGGGTTTTGACTATTTTAGAGAGGACTATGGTGTTGATAAATCTTATGTAGAAGAGTTAAAAGCAGCTAGAGTCAATGAGATAGTCACGATTACTTATACTGAAGCAGCAGCTTTAGAGATGAAGGGTCGTATATTTGAACTTGTTGGGAAAATAATTCATCCAAAACTTTCTACAACAGACTCAGACTACAGCTCCATCCAAGAGGCAAGTGCCAACATATCTCAAGAGCAAAAAGAGTATGTACAGCAAACTCTCAAACAAGCTTATACCGATAGTTCAAACTCTAAAATATCTACCATTCATAGCTTCTGTCTTGATATTATAAAAGCTAATGCGGATATAGCCAAAATAGACACGAAGCTAGATATTATAAAAGATGATGAAAAGCATAAAGAGCTTTCAAAGATAATCTTTGAAGTCTTAGATGATAATGCAAACAGAGAACTTGTTTTAGACATATCAAAAGATATTAGTATGTTTTTCATCAATGAGTTGATACAAAAGTATGTGAGTAATGCTAAGTTTAGAAATGATTACGATAGTTTTAAAAGAGATAGCATCAACATAGCTACTTATAAAGAGTTAATAAATGAACTCTACCCACTACCAAATATAGACGAGGTTCTTGTGGAGTTACAAGATGATGAGGTAAGAGGGAAATGGTTTGTAGAGTTCTATGAGAACTTTGTAAATTTTAGGGCAGTAGTATGGAAAGAGGTTGATGAAAATGCTAAAGCACCCTCAATGGGAGCAAAAAAGTTTCCCATAACTGACCCGATTAAAAAAGAGTTAGAGCATGACAGACTTTTGTCCGCTTATGCTTGTATAGAGGGAGATAAAGAGACTCTTTTCTTTGATAAAATTGAGAAGATAAAAGAGATACTGCACAAGATAAAAAGTAAATATGATACAAAACTAGATGAGTTAAATAAGATTGACTTTGATACCATCATTTTAAAAACACTAGAGATAATCCCAAAAGTAAAAACAGACTTTAAGTACATCATGGTAGATGAGTTTCAAGACACCAATGCTACTCAGTTTGAGATAGTAAAAAATGCCTGTAACGTGGATACTAACCTCTTTGTTGTGGGAGACTCTAAACAGTCTATATACTCTTTTCAAGGTGCTGAGATAGAGGTCTTTAATGATGCTACACACGAGAGAAGTATTTTCTCCTCTATTGAGCCTATGGATACTAACCATAGAAGTGATGGAGTAGTCCTTAAGAGTGTCAATACAATATTTCAACACCTGCTGAAAAAAGATGAAAATTTTCAACTTATAAAAGCAAACTATGAAGCAGAGGCTCAAGACCTATTTGTTTTTAGTGAAAAAAGAGAACAGAACGGTAGTTTTAAGTACCTTATAACATCTCAAAAATACCAAACTAAAGAAGAACAAGAGTTAGAGAAACAAGATAGTGAATTAGATACTATTGCCCAGTTTGTGAGTGAAATATATAATGCCCAACATAATGATTATAAGCATATATCGGAGTTAGTTGCAAACAGAGAAAAAGCGATAGCCATTATATTTGACAGTAGTACTAAAATGTTAGAGTTGAAACAGAAGCTAAGAGCTAGAGGTATTACTGCTAAAGTTAGTGCGAGCGATAACTTTTACTACACTAAAGAAGTGAATGATATATTTAATGTTTTAAAAGCTATTGATATACTCTCAAGAGAGCCAAAAACTTTAAGTAGTTCTCAAAAGTATTATGTCGTTGGTGCGATGCGCTCAAATATTTTGAGATGTGATGACAATAGTATTAAAGAGTATTTAGATGCTAACATGGTTAGTAGTAGACTTGCTCACTATGTGGAAATATTTTATACTATGACACTCTCTCAAGTAGTAAAGTACATTTATGATGATGCCAATATTGTAGGTGTTTATGCTCATTATGATGATATAGAGCAGAGAGTTGCTAACCTTTATAAGTTTCTAATACTCTGTAAAGATTATGAAAACTCTAGTGAAGCGAATCTTTACAAGTTTCTATCTTTAGTTGAAAATGCCATATACTTTAGTAAAGCCAAAGAGGATGAGGCATTTTTTAAATCGGACAATACAAAATCCGTAGAGATATGCTCTATACACTCAACTAAAGGTTTAGCATACCCGCTTGTACTACTGGGAAATAGTGACAAAGGTTTATACTCACAAATTACATCGGATGCCCTTAAGTACAATAACTTTACACTCAAAGATGAAAAAAAAGAGATAGTAGGCTTTAAGATAAATGGTTACACACCACTAAGCCATAGAGTTTTAAAAGAGATAGATAAACTCAAACATCTTGCAGAGAAGAAAAGACTTCTTTATGTAGCCCTGACAAGAGCAGAACACGATGTAGTAATATCTGCAAATTTAAAACAAAAAAAAGAGGGTGGTATATCTCTTCGAGAAGATAGTTATCTGCATATGTTGTGTGAAGCCTTGGAAATTGACATAGAAGAGCTCTATGGACAGCATGAGAGCTACTGCATACTACTTAAAGATAGTGTGAGTGAAAAGAGTGCTAAAAAAGAAGTAAAGTATGTACAACACTCTTTAAAACCACTAATTTTTGAGTCAAATAACTTACAGAGTGCCACTTCTAGTAATGAAACAAAAAGTAATGATAATAGAGCAGCATATTTAGGGACTACAACTCATAAAATTATTGAGCTTTACTGGAGGGATTTTCAAGAAAACCAGGAGTTAATACTTGATAAGATGATGATTTATGAGACTTCACAAAGAGAACAAATAGTGCAAAATATGGTTGACTTTTACAAAAGTGATGTTTATGAGTTACTGAAAAATGGTGTTGAACACTGTTTTGAGTTAGAGTTTAATTTTGAAGACAAAACAGGTTTTATAGACTTTATATATTTTGACAAAGAGAGTGATGGTTGGGTTATAGTTGATTTTAAAACAGGTGTTGAAAGAGAAGAAAAAAATGAAAAATATAAAGCACAGTTGGATTTTTACCAAAATGTTTTAGAGGAAGTTGGCTACAAAGTTACACAAACTAAGCTTTTATGGTTAGGAAAATAAGCAGACATAAAGACGTCGAGTAGACCTTTTATAATTAGACTATAAAAGGAAGTTATAGATGCAAAAACAAATCCCCATAAAAAACATAAATAAATCTCTACTAGCTTTAGCTTGTGGAGATTCTTATGGTAGTTACTATGAAAGTGATGGTTTAATAGGCTGTAAGTTCGACATAGATAAGCTACCAAATAAGCCTTTAAATCCAATGCTAACCGATGATACTAAGATGGCTACAATCTTACTACGACATTATGCTAGACATAACAAAGAAATTAACTTAAACATATTACTCCATGAGTATATGATCTGGGCAAAGCATGATGGCTTGATAGATGGGATTGGATTACATACTGCTAGTGTGCTCATGCAAAGAAAAGAGGATAAAAACTCACAAGGTAATGGTGCTTTGATGAGAGTTGTCCCTTTTGGTTTACAACTTATTGATGATGGACATAGTTTCAATGATGCATGTGAAATCATGAATCAAGATTCTTTCTTAACACATGAAAATAGTACTATTGCTATGGCAAATAGAGTAGCATTAGATTTGGCTATGCGTGGTGTAGAGTGCTTAAAAAAACCAGAATATAAAGAATTTTTGTATTTTCTACATCTAGGTAATACAGCTTGGGTTTTACACACACTATATATAGTTATTAAAACATTAAAACAGAGTATGACTTTTTTAGAAGGATTTAAATATATTGTCTCTTATGGAGGAGATACGGACACTAACTGTGCAGTTTATGGAGCGATTCGAGGTTACAGAGAAAGTATTGATGAAGAACTTACTCTAGATGACTTTTTAACTCCAGAGATGGCTGTATCGTTAGTAAGCTATAAGAATGATATAATTAACTAGATTATTTATTTAGGTAGAGCAATGGCATATAAACACGACTACGATAAAATTTTAACTAGACTGACGGTTATACTCTCTAAGCTTAACGATGGTGAAGCACTTTCAGTAAAAGAACTAGCCAAAGAATTTAACACCAGTGACAGAACAATACAGAGAGATTTTAATGAACGACTAGGCTCTTTTCCAATTTATCAAGAGAATAAAAAATGGAAAATGCAAGATGGTTTTAGAGTTGAAAAAACAAAATCTCTTGAGGATGAAATAGTCTTAGACATTATAGAAAAAATTACAGAGGGGATTGGTGGTAAGTTTGCTACAAAATCTCACGAACTCCTTGCTAAAATTAAAAATGAAGATTTTAACCCAATCTACACAAAACTAAATATAGAAGATATTAGCTCGCAGTTTTCTGAGATACAAGTTTTAGAAAATGCTATAAAAGAAAAAATTGTTGTAGAGTGCTTTTACAATGATGAAAAGTATGGTAATTATAAAACAGTTATAGAACCACTGAAAATTGCTAACTATGAGGGATTTTGGTACTTAATAGCTCTAAAAAAAGATACTTTACAAAAGTATTACCTTAAAAATATAACACAAGTAAAAGCAACTAAAAAAATATTTAAGGCTGACACCAAGTTAGAAGTATTGCTAGAGAATTCTCTATCTGTATGGTTTCAAAAAGATGTAGAACCATTTGAAGTAAAGATTTTTGTTAATAAAATAGCAGCGAAGTACTTCAAGAGAAGACCTCTTCCTACACAACAAGTAGAGAGTTTGTCT
>Ga0256827_10003140_pt1 | contig 10540 bp, 5 predicted proteins | sample CV84metaG_FD_185977 | JGI IMG/M metagenome (GOLD analysis project Ga0256827, IMG submission 185977) | Hydrothermal vent microbial communities from East Pacific Rise, Pacific Ocean - CV84 | ecosystem: Environmental > Aquatic > Marine > Hydrothermal vents | place: Pacific Ocean: East Pacific Rise...
TACAGGTAAATTAGTTTTTATAAAAGACTAAAAACAAAGAAAGTATTAATTTAGATTTAGAAAAACTTAAAAATGGCATTTATCTACAAATATTTTATATTAAAGATAATTAATTAGTTATAATATGTCTGGTTAACAATGTAAGCACTAGGCATATACAATGATATAAATATTTGTTTGATTTTATTAAACATATTTATTAAATTGCGTTTAAATTAATCTAAAATAACATGAGAAAAATATTATTATTATTCCTTTCTATTTTAACGTGGTCTGTTAGTTTTGGTCAGGTTGAAAATCAAGACTCCACATTAGTTGTAGTTGAAGGGCAAGAAGGTGAGATTGCTTATAATGAAGGTATTGAGCTATTTAAATCTGGCGATTACAACGCAGCAATAACAAAGTTTAATACTGCAATTGAGTTTAACGCTAAGTTTTCGAAAGCATACTTTAACAGAGGAAGTGCAAAAAAGAAAATAAATGATTTAGAAGGAGCAATAGCAGATTATACAATGGCAATTGAAACTGATAGTACTGAAACTTATGCCGAGCCATATTATACTAGAGGGAAAATTAAATACACCAAAGGAAATAATGAAGAGGCTATGAAAGATTTTCAATCGGCAATAGATAAAGGCTTTAAATCAGCTAATTTATTTTATTTTTCAGGTGTAATTCAATTTCAGATTGAAGATTACGATAAAGCTATTGAGTATTACACAAAAGCCATTGAAGTAGATTCGAAACATGCATATTCATACAACGACAGAGGAAGTTGTAAACGTAAAAAGGAAGACTTTAAAGGAGCTATTCAAGATTATAAAAAAGCAACGGAATTAGATCCCAAACTTGCACTAGCATACGATAACTTAGCTGTAGTTTTAGCTAAAAATCAAGATGATGAGGCATCTATAAAAGCATCAAACAAGGCAATACAAATAAAACCTGATTTTTATAATGCCTATAATAACAGGGGAAGTGTAAAGTTTTTTATTAAAAAATATGATGAAGCAATAAAAGATTTTGAAAAAGCTATAGAATTAAAATCTGATTATGCTTATGCATACAATAATTTAGGTAATGCAAAAAATAAATTAAAAGATTACGAAGGAGCATTAAAGGCTTTAAATAAAGCTATTGAAATAATGCCCGAATATGGAGTAGCATACTTAAATAGAGGCATAGTAAAAGAAATGCTTAGAGACCGAGAGGGCAGATGTGCTGATTGGAAGAAAGCAGTTGAATTAGGTGTTGAACAAGCAAAAACATACGCACAAGAGTGTAATTAAAAAACGAAATTAAAGATGAAAAAAATACTATATATACTATCAATTATTCTTTTTATTTCTCAGCTTTCGGCACAAAACGTAGAGTTTGAAAAAAAGAATTTTAAGAGCAGAAAAGACGAATACAAAATTGCTAAGAAAAACCTTGACCAAGGTGACGAGCTATTTGAAATGAATATGAGAGGTGATTATAAACAAGCCATCGATTTTTATTTAAAAGCAAATCAATTTAATCCAAGTAATGCACTATTAAATTACAAAATAGGTGTTTGCTATTTAAAATCGGTTTCTCAAGAAAAATCTTTAGAATTCTTATTAAAAGCCGAAAAAATTAATCCTTTTATTGCTGGTGATATTGATTATATGAAAGGTAGAGCTTATCAATACAACTTGAAATTTGATGATGCAATTAAATCATTTAATAAATATAAAAATAGGTTATCGCCAAAAGAATTACCTACTTATAGAAAAAAAATTGAAAAGCGTATTCAAGAATGCGAAACAGGTAAAGAACTAGTTAAAAATCCTGTAAGAGCATTTATTGATAATGCAGGAGAAAATATTAATTCATCATACCCTGATTATAGTCCACTTATAACAGCAGATGGCTCTATGATGATTTTTACATCTCGTAGAAAAGGAACAACAGGAGGACAGCGTTCGCCACAAGATCATCAATATTTTGAAGATATTTATGTTTCGTATAACAACGATGGCGTTTGGAGTAAGGCTGAAAATATGGGAAGCCCATTGAATACTAAAGACAATGATGCTACAGTTGGTTTATCACCTGATGGACAAAAACTTTTTACATATATTGGAAAATCAAATGGTGGCGACATTTTAGAATCGCAGTTAGATGGTGATGCATGGTCTAAGCCAAGTGATAAACCATTAAAAAAATATATAAACACAGAATATCATGAAGCTGCGGCATCTTTCTCGTTTGATGGTAAAACAATGTATTTTACATCAGATAATCCAGAAAATAACTTTGGGCAACATGATATATTTATGACAACTTGGGACGAAGAAAAAGAACGTTGGGGACCAGCAACAAACTTAGGAAGCTCAATAAACACAGAGTATGATGAGAAAGGTGTATTTATGCATCCTGATGGTCGTACAATATTTTTTAGCTCAAATGGTCATAATGGAATGGGAGGTTTCGATATTTTTAAAACTACAATGGATGATGATGGTAACTGGAGCAAACCAGAAAATATTGGTTATCCAATTAACACCCCTGGTGATGATAGATTTTTTGTAGTAGATGCATCAGGAAAAAAAGGTTTTTATGCATCAGATAAAACTGGAGGATATGGAGAACATGATATTTATATTATAACATTCCTTGGACCTGAAAAGCCTATGATTCAGAGTAATGATAATATTCTTATTGCAAGTATTGCTAACCCTATAACAGAAACATTTGTAGAGAAATCTGTTGCAGTTGCTACTATGCGTTTAACAATTTTAAAAGGAACAATTTTAGATGCATTTACAAACAAACCTGTTGCTGCCGAAATTGAAATTGTAGATAACGAAAAAAATCAAGTTATTTCTGTTTCAAAATCTAACAGTTCTACAGGTGCATATTTAGTTTCATTACCATCGGGTAAAAACTATGGTATCGCAGTTAAATCAGAAGGGTATTTATTTCATTCAGAGAATTTTAATATACCTTCAGCTTCAAATTATCAAGAAATTACAAAAGATATTTTACTTAATAAAATGGCCGTTGGAACAAAAATTGTCTTGAAAAATATTTTCTTTGATTATGCAAAAGCAACACTTAAGCCTGTTTCTTTCCCCGAACTTGAACGATTAGTTAAGTTATTAAATCAATTCCCAACACTTAGAATTGAAATTTCTGGGCATACCGACGATAGGGGTTCAATGGCTACAAATAAAAAATTATCGAAAGCAAGAGCAAAATCTGTTGTTGATTATTTAATTAGCAAAGGCATTAATGCTAACAGGTTAGAGTATGAAGGTTATGCATATTTACAACCTATAGCTACAAACAAAACAGCTGATGGACGTCAACAAAATAGACGTGTTGAGTTTAAGGTACTAAGCGAATAATATATATAGTATTAATTTATAAAAAAATCCGATGTATTACATCGGATTTTTTTATAAATATTTAAACCAAAAATATTAATGAAAAAATTTGGTGTAATATTTTCTTTATTAATAACATTATTTTCTTTTTCTCAGAAAAAGGATTCAATTATTATTAAAGGAGCTATTACTCAAATTGATAGTTTGGGACCAATAGCATTTGCATCAGTATTTATTCATAAAACCACAATTGGAGTTACTACAAACAAAAATGGTAAATTTAAACTTCAAATACCAAAAGATTTGCTTGATGATACACTTATAGTGTCATCAATAGGATATAGCAGATTTAAAGGTAAAATTTCTGATTTTAAAAATCTTAAAAAGATAGAAATATTATTATCAGATTCAATTTTTTTATTAGATGAGGTTGTTGCAATACCTTACGATTACTTTGAAACACTTGAGTGGGAAACTAGAAATAAAAAAGTAAAAGGAAAATATTTAACCTATGCTACTGAGTATTTAGAGAATATTTCTAGTTTTATTAAAGTATTAAAATCAGAGATTGGAAAACCTAAAGAACGAAATGGAGTTTATTTCTGGAAAAGAGCTAATATTCCTGTTATTGGAAAAAATTGCCGAGTTACATTACGTTATTTTACATGTCCATATTGTGTTGATAAAACTGATTTTAGTGTTACAATTTTAATAAAAGACAATAAAGGTAATTTACCATTAAACGATACAATTAAAGAAGAAAAATTAGAAAACTATTTTCAAGGTATTTTAGATAAAACTTATGAAATGGGTGTTGATTATACCTTGTTGGAAAAAGTGAATAATAAATATTATCAGAAAGGATATCAAAAAACATATACAGGTAAATGTTTTGGCTATTTTAAAAATAGTCAAATTGGTTTAAAAGGAGCCTATATTGATGGTGAAAAAGATGGCAAATGGGAGTACTGGTATTCTAACGGACACAATAAAATGTTAGTTTATTACAGTAAAGGTAAAAAAGTTGGTAAATGGTTATATTGGTACGATAATGGTATGAAACGTATTGATAATAACTATATTAACGATAAATTAAATGGTAAAAACTATTGGTGGTATAAAAATGGCAAAAAGAAGAAAGTAGCACTTTACATAAATGGTAAATTTATTAGCAAGATTGAATGGAATAAAAGTGGAAAAGTAATTGATAGAATAGGAAAAGATATACTCAATTCATATAGCTTTTAGGGAATTTATACCAATTTCACCACCAAATGACATATAAAAATCTCATCTTTTTCCTTTCTTTTTTACATAGGGTCTGCTGAAAAGCTCTGAGGCGTATTAGATTTTTATTTTCTGAAATGCAGATGTATATACATACCTCAAATTGAAGAAGATAATAATATGATGTGCCTCAGAGCAAGCATAAAACTATGATTTTAACATTTGTAAATGCAAACTTAGAAGCACATATGTTTTAAAAAGTTTGCACTTACAATAGCGTATTTTAGTTTAAGTAACTTTATAACAATTTGTTATGCGTTTCTCAGCAGACCCTACATAAAATTAATTCCGTATCTATGGATATGCAATGAATTTTATATTCAAAAAAAGAAAAAGAAGAAAAACCGAAAAGCTATTTGGTTTGAGTATATTAATTAACGTGAGTTCTATTTTTCTTTGTTAAAGAATACCTACTTATTGCCAGCATTTAATAAAACTAGAGGAAAATCTTGTCCAAAACCATAGCTTGTAGGGTATTGAATATTTCCTTTATATTTTTCGGATAATACAGGCACTTGCTCTTCAACATAATAAGTAAGTTCTTTCACAGTAACCTTTTTATCGTTTTTGCTAGCATTTCCTTTAAGAGCTTCTAAAACGGCATAAGTAAATACTCCGTGTCCGAGCTGACCAAATTCGCCTGCTAATTGTTGCGAACCACTTGCTGTAATAAAGTATGTTCCTGTACTATGTGCTAATTGTGCAATTGCTTTTTCTTCTTCAGCTCCACGACTAGCTAAAAACTCAACTGCACCACCACTTTGGCAAGCATCTAATAAAAATAATTGTTTTTCAGCTTTAATTTCTTCCGAGAATTTGCGTAAATCTTGTGCTGAGACAGCTTTTTCTTTAAGCATCTGATTATTATACAAATTTGTAACTTCCCAAGGTATTAGGTAAAAATTTGCTTTTTCGTTTTGTTCTGCGGCACTCATAGCACCATGTCCAGCATAATAAAACACAAAAACATCGTTTTGCTGTGCATTTGCTTTTATTTTATTAAATGCTGCTAAAATACTATCTTTTGTAGCATTTTCGTTTATTAATGATATAACCTCCGTTTTGGCAAAAATAGTTTTAGAATTTCCAGTTATTTCTTTTACAAACGATGTAGCATCAGATACAGCATAATTTAAACTATATGAAGGTTTTTTGTAATTATTAATACCTATTGCAAAAACATATAAATTAGCAGGATTAAATTCATTACCAGTATATTCAATTCCAACACGTTTCGAATTTTTTGTATTGTCATTATTATAGCTTGCCACTTCAATAATATTTAAGCCTTTTGCTAAATTTATAACATAATCTTTCGAAATTGTTTTTCCTTTTTCGTTAATCTCTATTTTGTCGGTAATTATTAGTTTTTTATTTTGATAAACTCTAATTTCAGATACTCCACCTCCCATATCAGTTATTTTTGCTGTAACCGTGGTAGATTTCTCGTTTGTTGTTAATAGTGTTTCTACTGCACCTCTAAAAACAGGTGCAGTATTACTTGGTTTTGTAATTGCTATTTTTGGTAAATTTTCAAGTTTTGCAATACTAATATTTGTATCGGCACTGTTTACCGATATTTCGGCAGTAAGCTTAGGGGTATAAAATCTATCGAATAAATTTTCGAGAGGAACAACCTGCATATTTTTCACAAAATAAAAGGAATTTATACCTTCTTTTGTCCCATCGAAACGCCCATCAGGAGTGAACGAAATCCAATTTTCGGTAGCTTTTAAACCTATTTCTGTTAGTAATAATTTACCTGTTATTAAATCCCATATTTTTACTGTACCATCTTGGCTTGTACTAATTAATTGTGCATTATTTTCACTAAAGTTTATGTCATTTATCCAACGTGCGTGGGCATCAATTGTCATTTTTTCAACAGGTTTATCACCGCTTATATCCCAAAGTTTAATAACACGATTACCCGATGAAGCAAGTGTTTTATCATCGGTTGTAAATCTTAAATTTGTAATTTGGCGAGTGTGTGCCGTAAATGATTTCTCGGTTTTACCTGTTTTAATATTCCATATATTAATTTTATACTTCCCTTCTTGGGTTTTGTTTCCTTCACCTGTTGCAAGGTATTTACCATCGTTACTAAAATCTACAGAATAAATAATTTCTTTTGAGCTAAACGATTTTATTTCTTTTCCTGTTGCTACTTCAAATATTTTAGCCTTTTTAAAACACCCAACAGCAATATATTTATTGTCTTTACTAAACCTAATAACGTGCGGAACTTTAAATTTCTTATCTATTGAAATAACTTCTTTTCCTGTTTCCACATCCCAAATTATAAGTTGTTCGAAACTCCCTGTAGCCAAATAGTTATCGTTATTACTAAAAGCTATTTCTCTAATCCACGTTTTTTGAGTAATAAATTTATGTTTTACTTTTCCGGTAATAGCACTAATTATTTTAGAATGTTTTTTTGATGTTCCGTAAGCAATATAATGTTTGTTATTGCTTAAAGTTACGCAAGAAACTTCGCCATTTTTATCTTTAAACTCATTATTCTTAAAGTTTTTAGACATATAGTTTATAAATGCTCTGTTTCTGTATTTACCAACCGAATAGTAGTGTGCCGAATCAATAAATGCTTGTTGATAAATATTTTTTGCTAAACCGCTAAAAGTTTTTACTAAATTACCTGAATTTACGCTCCATACTTTTACTGTTTTGTCCCAACTTCCAGAAGTAATTACTAACTGATTGTTTGTACTAAATTTAATTGTACCTATTCTACCTTTATGTGCATCTATACTATTAATCTCTTCGCCAGTGGTGTAGTCTATAAGTTTAAAAAACTCGCTTTTACTATCTGATGCAGCAATTATTTTATTATTATTACTAGCTGTAACAGTAAAAATAGGATAACGAAAAAGTGTAAATGTTTTACTTTCTTCGCCTGTTATAGTATTATACATTCTTATAGAGTTATCAGAGTTTCCTGTAATAATACTATTTGCTTTTTTATCAACCCATAGAGCCGAAAACTCAGCGTTTTTATTTTCAATAGTTTTAATGGGTTCGCGAGAGTTTACATCCCAAATTAATATTTTTTTTGAGGTATACGCTGTAATAAATTTAAAATCGGCACTAAGTTTTATATCGTTTAAACTAAGTTTAAAACCTATATAATCTATTGTTTTACTGCCAGTTTCTAAATCGTATTTTATAATTTTATTTTGAGCACCTACAATTATAAATTTTCCATCAGCTGAAAATTTTACAGTTTTAATTCTGCCTGCATTTGGTTTAATTGTTCTAATTTCGTTACCTGTAATTATATCCCAAATTTTAACAGTATATTTAACATTATCGTCTTTTCCTGCTTCGCCTGTAGCAATTTGTGTGTTACTTGCATTTATATCAATACAAGATATAATATTTTGGTGCCCTTTAATTGTTTTTATTTCTTTTTGAGTTTCATAATCCCATAAAATAATAGTTTTATCTTCGCTGCAAGTTATTAAATATTTATTGTCTAAACTTAAAACAAAATCGGTAATTGCATCGGTATGACCTTGGTTAGCTTTTAAAGATGTATTATTATTATTATTATTGTTTTGTGCAATAATTTGTAATGGCAAGAAAATACTTATCGATAAAAGAAATAAAATATATTGTAGTGGTTTCATTAGTATAATGTTTTACACAAATATACGTTTATTTATATGACTCACAAAAATCAGATAAACTATTCTATTTTTTAGATGTAAAACATAATTATTATTTTAATAGGCTTATACAAATTCATTTTAAAATCTTAAGCATAGCTTGTTACGCGTGCAAATCTAAACGAATAAAAAAGAAAAGCTGTGTGATTTGCGTAAACTATCTTACCTAATGTTAATATGCTTTAATTTTTAAAATGCTAAATGTCATTTATTTTAAGCTTTATATTCTGCTTTACTAAAAAAAAAATAGAAAAATATTGATTAAAAGTTATTTGTATACTTTTTGTTAATATCTTTGTCACAAACTATTTTATTTTACACAATAAAGGCACTAATTTAAAAGTAGTTTTAAAATTTACTATTTAAAATAAAGGTAGATGGTTAAGTTATATAGCAATACTGAATACTACAACTTATTTTTATATAGAATTTAAGATAAATTATTATGTTTATTTAATATTATTATTTATAATAATAATGTCTTTTTTTATTATTTAAATGATTTACTTTTGATGTTTGATATGATAAATGAAACTATTTTAATGAAAAATAAATCGGTATTATTAATACCTCATTACAATAATTTAATAGGTTTAAAAAAATCTATTTATAGTATTGGTGCAAACGAAAAAATTGATGTTTTAATAATAGACGATGGTTCTGTTGCAGAGCAAATACCTAACAAAGAAAGTTTTGAATATACCAGTGGTGAGTTAATAATTTTAAAAAGTAATACAAACAAAGGTATAGAAAACGCCCTAAATATTGGTATAGAATATATAATGCATAAAAATCATTATAAATATATTGCCCGATTAGACGCTGGCGATATTTGCAAAGATGACCGATTTTATAAACAAGAAAAATTTTTAGAAAACAATAAAGATATTTATTTAATAGGTTCTCATGTAGATTTTATTGACAATACAGGGAAATATAAATACACCTATAAAGTACCTTTACATCATAAAAAAATTAAGAGAAATATGTTTCTCAAAAATAGTTTTATTCATTCGTCGGTTATGTACAAAACAGATGTTTTTAATTTAGAATATTATCCTGTAAAATATAAATACACCGAAGATTATGCCCTTTTCTACAGAATAATTAATAATCACACAACAGCAAATTTCGACGAGGTATTAACATCTACAGAATTATCTAAAACAAGTATATCTTACAAAAAAAGAAGAATACAATTAATTAACCGTTTAAGATTATCATTAAAAAACATCAGTTTTAATCCTTATTTTTTTTATGGTACAATTCGTATCTTAATATTATTGATAGTACCAAATTCGGTAAATCAATTTTTTAAATTAAAATATTACAATATTAGTCAATAAATGAAAATTATACACGTAATAGAACCATTTGCCGCCGGATTAGTAACTTTTTTACAAGATATTGTTGCAGACACTAAGAATAATGAATTTATTATTATTCATGGTGAACGAAAAAATGTAATGAAAGCTGATGATGTAAAAAAAGTATTACCTGACAACATAAAATATATTAGATGGACAAATGCTGTAAGAAACATTTCTTTAAAACAAGATATTAAAGCTGGAATAGAATTATATAAAATATTAAAACCATACAAAAATTGTGATATTGTTCATTTACATTCATCAAAAGCAGGGTTTATTGGCAGAATTGTGTGTTTCCTACTAGGTATAAAAAATGTTGTTTACACTCCAAATGGAGTTTCATTTATAAATAAAGACATATCAAAAATAAAAAGTCTAACTTATTTATTACTAGAATTATTTGGGTATTTATTTGCAGGAAAAGTAATATCAACATCAATATCGGAATACGAAGCTTTAAAGAAAAATAAAATAAAATCTAAAACTATTTTTAACGGCACAAATATATCAGACAAGCCATTTAAACGATACGAACACAAAAAATTTAGGATAGTAACATCAGGCAGAATAGCCAAACAAAAAGCACCTAATTTATTTAACATAATTGCAAAACATTTCGAAAATGATGATAATTATGAATTTATTTGGGTAGGAGATGGAATACAAAATGAATTATTAAATTCAAAAAATATTACAAAAACAGGTTGGTTAAATAAAAGCGAAGTGGAAAAATACCTGCAATCAGCTGATTTATACATATCTACTGCAAGGTGGGAAGGGTTGCCTTTTTCTGTTTTAGAAGCAATGAATGTAGGTTTACCTTTATTATTATCTAAATGTATTG